>Ga0302157_10000423_pt1 | contig 56197 bp, 58 predicted proteins | sample I_Bog_N3_3_FD_193502 | JGI IMG/M metagenome (GOLD analysis project Ga0302157, IMG submission 193502) | Peat permafrost microbial communities from Stordalen Mire near Abisko, Sweden - I_Bog_N3_3 | ecosystem: Environmental > Terrestrial > Soil > Wetlands > Peat | place: Sweden: Abisko, Stordalen... | reverse complement strand
TTCCTGGCGCGCCTCGACCAGGCGATCTCGCAGCAGCAGTCGGTGCTGGAGCACGCCGGGCGCATGGTGGAGGTGCAGCGCCAGCGCCTCGTCGAGCGCGAGATCCGCGTCGCCACCGTCGAACGCCTGATCCAGCGGCGCGAGACCCTGCTGGCGAAGATCGCCGACCGTCGCGACCAGAAGAACCTCGACGAGATGGCCCAGCGCGTGAGCAGCGTCCGCGCCCATTCCGGCATGTCCTGATTCCGAATCAACCGATTTCCAGACCCGAGCACACCATGGCCCTGCAACCCAGCACCCACCCCCACGCCCACGCCCCGCACGCCTCCCACGCGCACGCGGCGCATGCGGCGAGCAAGGCCAAGCCCAGCCTCTCCGCCGAGGAGGGCGATGGCGGCGGCTTCGCGGCACAGCTCCTGAAGGCCCAGCCCGCGGCCGACAAGGAACTGAAGTCCGCCGAGGCCAAGCCCAAGGCCGATGCCTCGAAGAAGGCGACCGACGAGAAGGACGGCAAGGACAGCGCCGACGCCAAGGACGGCCAGGACGACAAGGCCCCCGAGGCCAAGGCCCCGGTGGTCGACCCGGCCGCCCTGCTCGCCGCCCAGCAAGCCGTCGCGCCGCCGACGACCTCGCTGGTGGACCGGACCGCGTCGGCCGGCGACCACGACGACTTCGCCAGCGATCCGCTGGGTGCGCTGCGCAAGGCCGCGGCCAAGCCCGGCAAGGACGATGGCAAGGCCGCGCTGCTGGCCAGCCTGGGCGCTGGCAAGCCGGCCACCGACGCCGCCACGGCCTCGGGCGTGGCGGGCAAGGGCGCGGCCTCCACAGGCGACATCGCCGCGGCGCTGGCCAAGGCCGAGGGCGCCGTCAAGGCCGCCACCGAGGCGCGCGACTCGCTCGCCGCGATGCTGCCCCAGCCCGATCCGGTCTCGGTGCAGGCCGGTGCTGTCGGCGCGGCGGCCAACGCAGCGCTGGACACCCACCAGGCCCAACCGGCGGCGCCCGCCGCCCCGGCCCAGGCCGCGCTGGCCATGCCGCCGCAAAGTCCCACCTTCGGGCCGGCGCTGGGCCACCAGATCGACGTCTGGATGAAGGGCGGCGTGCAGCATGCGGAGGTGCAACTGAGCCCGCAGGATCTCGGCCCGATCCGCGTCAGGATCGAGATGGATGGCGCGCAAGCCCGCGTCCAGATGAGCGCCGACGTGCAGTCCACGCGCGACGCGCTGCAGCAGGCGATGCCGCAGCTGTCCGAGCAACTCGGGCAGGTGGGCCTGAGCCTGTCGGGCGGCGGCGTGTCCGACCAGCCGAGCTTCCAGCAGTCCCAGGCCCAGGCCAACGCCGGGGGCACCTCCGTCCACGGCGGCCGTCCGGGCGGCCAGGGCGGCGCCGGCGCTGTCGAGGACATCGCGGCCGCCTCGGCCGCCCGCCAGATCGCCCAGCGCCGCGGCCTGCTCGACACCTACGCCTGACGCCTGGCACACCAGCGACCCCAGGGCGGCCGGGAGGCCGTCCGGGCGCCGGTGCGCGCCCCTGGCGGCGAGAGTCCCCTGCACGCCCTCGGCCACCGCCGGCTCGACTGTAGGGGCTGGCAGGTTTTCTGCCGCTTTTCGAGCCATTCGATTGGGCCCCGGATCCCAATAATCGTCTCCAACGATGCGCGCTGGTGCGTGCGCCCTCACAAATTCGTCCAGGAGTTCGATCCATGTCCGCTGCCGCTGCTGCCGCAGATGCCGTCCCCGTCAAGTCGGGAGGCAAGAAGAAGCTGGTCCTCATGGTCGCCGTCGCGGCCATCGTGCTGGGCGGCGGCGGCGTGGGCGCGATGGTGTACATGAAGAAGCAGAAGGCCGCCGCCGAGGAGGCCGCCGCTGCGGCCGATGATGGCGACGCCGACGCCGCGCCGGCCAAGAAGGAGACCAAGAAGGCCAAGGGCGAGAAGCCGGTCTTCGTGCCGATGGACCCGTTCGTGGTGAACCTGGCCGACCACGATGCCGACCGCTATGCGCAGATCGGCATCACGCTGGAAGTGCCCGACGAGCACGTGGGCGAAGAGATCAAGACCTACCTGCCGGCCATCCGCAACAACATCCTGCTGCTGCTGGCCCACAAGTCGTCCGCCGACCTGGCCGGCGGCGACGGCAAGGAACTGCTGGCCAGGCAGATCCGCCGCGAGGCGCTGAAGGCCATGGGCGAGGAAGTGGACGACGACGAGGACGCCGTCGCGGCGCCCGCGTCCGCCGAGGGCGCATCCGCCGCCGAACCCGCCAAGAAGAAAAAGAAGAAGAAGGCCGCGGAGGCCGATGCGCCGATCCGTTCGGTGCAGTTTTCCAGCTTCATCATCCAATAACCGCAGCGCCCCCCAGCCCCGAGCTGAAACCACGGCAGCCATGAACCAGCAGATCCTTTCGCAAGACGAAGTTGATGCCCTCTTGCAAGGCATCACCGGCGAGAGCCAGAAGCTCGAGACCGAAGAGCAGGCCGAAGGGAGCATCCGCAACTACGACCTGGCGAACCAGGAACGGATCGTCCGCGGCCGCATGCCGACGATGGAAATCATCGGTGAACGCTTCGCGCGCAACATCCGCATCGGGCTGTTCAACTTCATCCGCAAGAGCCCGGAAGTCTCGATCAACGGCATCAAGGTGCAGAAGTACTCGGCGTTCCTGCGCGAGATCGTGGTGCCCACCAACTTCAACATCGTCTCGGTGCGTCCGCTGCGCGGCTCCGGCCTGATCGTGTGCGACCCGAGTCTCGTCTTCGCAGTCATCGACGCGCTGTTCGGCGGCATCGGCAAGTTCCACACGCGCATCGAAGGCCGCGACTTCTCGCCCACCGAGCAGCGCGTGATCCAGCGCCTGGTCGACTGCATCATCACCGAATACCGCCACGCGTGGCAGGGCATCTACCCGCTGGACCTCGAGTACCAGCGCTCGGAGATGCAGCCGCAGTTCGCCAACATCGCCACGCCCAGCGAGATCGTCGTCGCCTCCAGCTTCACACTGGAAGTGGGCGAGACCTCGGGCTCGGTGCACTTCTGCATTCCCTACTCGACGCTGGAGCCGATCCGCGACGTCCTGTACTCGACGATCCAGGGCGACTCCGTCGAGCCCGACCGTCGCTGGGTCAACCTGCTCAAGGCGCAGATCCAGTCGGCCGAGGTGGACCTGGTGGCCGAGCTGGGCACCGCGCCGGCCACGGTGGAGCAATTGCTGTCGTTCAAGCCCGGCGATTTCGTCGAGCTGGACCTGGATCCGATGATCCAGGCCAAGGTCGACGGGGTACCGGTGTTCGACTGCCACTACGGCACGTCGACCGGCAAGTATGCGATCAAGATCGATCGCTTGTTGACCAGCTCGAACATGGGCTGGCTGGGAGATGGCAATGGCAGCTGAAGAGATGAACGACGACGACGCGATGGCTGCCGAGTGGGCGGCCGCGCTGGCGGAGTCCAAGCCGGAACCGGTGGGCGGCATGAGCGGCGCGGTGCAGACCGAGACCGTGGCGCCCGCCAACTTCACCAATTTCGCGTCGACCGAAGGGATCAGCGGGGCCGGCAACGACCTCAACATGATCCTGGACATCCCGGTGCAGCTGACGGTGGAGCTGGGCCGCACGCGCATCCCGATCAAGCACATCCTGCAGCTGGCGCAGGGCTCGGTGGTCGAGCTCGACGCGCTGGCCGGCGAGCCGATGGACGTGCTCGTGAACGGCTTCCTCATCGCCCAGGGCGAGGTGGTGGTCGTCAACGACAAGTTCGGCATCCGGCTGACCGACATCGTCACGCCCAGCGAGCGCATGCGTCGCCTGAGCCGGACCTGATCCTGGTGCGCGATACCCGGGCCCGAACCAGCGGCCCACGCTTCCGTGCCTCGATGCACCGGTCGACAAAGAGAAACCCCTGAATGACTACTTCCCTCATGCCGTTGATGGCGTTCCTGTTCGTGATCGCGATGATCCCCGTCGCGCTCTGGCTGATGAAGCGCGCCGGCATCGGCGGCGCCGCCCCCGCAGGCGGCGTGCTGCGCCACGTCGCGCAGCTGAGCCTGGGCACGTCGCAGCGCGTGACCGTCGTCGAGATCGCCGTCGGCGCCGAGCGCCACTGGCTCGTGCTGGGCGTCACCGGCGAACGCGTGACGCAGCTCGCCAGCTACCCCGCGCCCGACATCGCACAAGTGGCGTCCGCCCCGGCCCATGCCGCGGCCGTGAACCAGCTGATCGCCCGCTGGCGCGGCGTGGTCGGCCCGCAGGAGGGTTCGCGCGATGACTAGGCTGCTCAAGGCCGGCCTCGCCGCCGCACTGCTGTCGCTGCCCGCCATCGCCGCGTTCGCGCAGGCCACCCCGGTCGGCGGCCCCAGCCTGCCGCTGCTGGTGGGCGCCAACGGCGGCGGCTCCAGCTTCTCGGTGCCGATCCAGACGCTGCTGTTCTTCACGGCGCTGTCGTTCCTGCCCGCGATCCTGCTGATGATGACGGGCTTCACCCGCATCGTGATCGTGCTGTCGCTGTTCCGCCAGGCCATCGGCACGCAGGCCGCGCCGCCCAACCAGGTCATCACCGGGCTGTCGCTGTTCCTCACGTTCTTCGTGATGTCGCCCACCATCGACAAGGTCTACACGCAGGCCTGGGCCCCTTACCAGGCCAACCAGATCAGCTTCACCGACGCCCTCGACAAGGGCCAGGTGCCGATGCGCGAGTTCATGCTCAAGCAGACACGCCAGTCGGACGTGCAGCTGTTCGCCAAGCTCGCCAAGCTGCCCGCCGACGTCAAGGGCGACGCGGTGCCGTTCAAGGTGCTGGTGCCCGCCTTCGTGGCCAGCGAGCTGAAGACCGCGTTCCAGATCGGCTTCCTGATCTTCATCCCGTTCCTGATCATCGACATGATCGTGGCCAGCGTGCTGATGTCTCTCGGCATGATGATGCTGTCGCCGGTGCTGGTGGCCCTGCCGTTCAAGCTGATGCTGTTCGTGCTGGCCGACGGCTGGAACCTGCTGCTCGGATCCCTGGCGGCGAGCTTCGCGACCTGAAAGACCTCGCTTATCGAGGCCTCATGCCGGCGCCACGCCGGCAACATGAGCCCGTCCCCAACCCTTCGGAACCGCACCCCTCATGGATGCCGCACAAGTCTTCACCATCGGCCAGCAGGCCCTGTACACGCTGTTGACCGTCGCCGCCCCGGTGCTGCTGGTCGTGCTGGTCGTGGGCATCCTGGTGAGCATCTTCCAGGCCGCCACGCAGATCAACGAGGCCACGCTCACCTTCGTGCCCAAGCTGCTCGCCGCCGTCGCGGTGATGGGCGTCGCGGGCCCGTGGATGCTGACCTCGCTGGTGGAGTACCTGCGCAGCGTGCTGCTGTCGCTGCCGTCGGCCGCCAGCTGAGCGCCTGCGACCGCGCGCGATGATCTCGCTCAGCGAAGCCCAGATCATGGCCTGGCTCACGCCGGTGCTGTGGCCGTTCATCCGCGTGCTGGCGCTGTTCTCGTCGATGCCGGTGCTGGGGCAGCGCAACGTGCCCATCCGAGTGCGCATCGCGCTGGCGTTCTTCATCGCGCTCGGCGTGGCCGGCACCGTGTCGCCCACGGCCGCCGCCAACGTGCCGCTGGACTCGCCGGCCGCCGTCCTGCTGGTGGTGCAGCAGGTGCTGATCGGCCTGTCGCTGGGCTTTTCGGTGCGCATCATCTTCACGGCCATCGAGTTCGCGGGCGAGGTCATCGGCCTGCAGATGGGCCTGAACTTCGCCGGCTTCTTCGACCCCGCCACGGCGCAGCAGGCCACGGCCACCAGCAGTTTCTTCTCGACGATGGTGGCGTTCCTGTTCATCGCGATGAACGGCCACCTGCTGGTGATCGAGGCGGTCGTGCAGAGCCTGGTGGCGTTCCCGGTGTCGCCCGAGCCCTTCGCCTTCCTGCACGCGGTGCGGCCCGAGACCTGGGGCGCCGAGATCTTTCGCCTGGGCCTGTGGATCGCGCTGCCGCTGATCGCCATGCTGCTGTTCGTCAACATGATGCTGGGCATCATCGCGCGCGTCGCGCCGCAGATCAGCATCTTCTCGGTGGGCTTTCCCATCACGCTGGGCGTCGGCCTGGTGGGCGTGATGTTCACGCTGCCCTTGCTGCAGGGCCCGTTCACGGCCGCGCTGGAGCAGATGCTGACGCTGTTCCGATAGTGTCCTGTCCTGCACATAACTGCGAAAAGCAGATCGCGCTTCAAGCAGGTCAGGGCAAGGCGCAAACCGCAGACGTACCGGGCGGTACGGCGAGGATTTGCAACGCCGCCCTGGCCTGTTTGAAGCCGGTTTACCGCAGTTCTATGCAGGACAGGACACTAGCGCGCAACTAAACTCTCGCGCTCTGCTCCTTCTGCACCGCGCGCATGCCTGATTGCGGGATCCGTCCCACCGCCCTGATCGATTTCCGTTCGCCCGGCGACGGCGTCGCCCCGCTGCGCCTGGCGTTCGGCGCGCCGCGCGAGTGCCTGCGCGCTGCGTCCCCGGCCGAGGTGCCGCCGCTGCTCGCGCGCGTGGACACGCTGGCGCGTGCCGGGGCGTGGTGCGTGGGCTATCTTCGCTACGAGGCCGCGGCCGCATTCGATGCGGCCTTCGAGACGCATGCGTCCGACGACCCGACGCGCCCGCTGGCGGCATTCGCGGTGCACGACGCGCCCCTGGCGGATGCCGTGCCCGACGTCGACGGCGCCGCCACCGTGCAATGGTCGGACGGCCCGCGACGCGCGGCGTTCGATGCCACGATCGCCGAGATCCTGCGCGCGATCGCCGACGGCGAGGTCTACCAGGTCAACGCCACCGCGCCGTTCACCGGCACGCTGCGGGGCGACGCGCTCGCGCTGTTCGCGGCGCTGCGCCGCGCGCAGCCGAACGCCTACGCGGCGTACCTGGACTTCGGCACGCCGGACGCCCCCGACGACCGCATCCTGTCGGTCTCGCCGGAGCTGTTCTTCGACTGGCGCGACGCGCGCCTGCTGGCCCGACCGATGAAGGGCACCGCGCCGCGCGGCGCGACGCCGGAGGAGGACGCGGCGCGGTCCGACTTCCTGCGCAGCGCGGCCAAGGAGCGCGCCGAGAACCTGATGATCGTGGACCTGCTGCGCAACGACCTCTCGCGCATCGCCACGCCGCATTCGGTGCGCGTGCCGCGCCTGTTCCACACCGAGGCGTGGCCCACGGTCTGGCAGATGAGTTCCGACGTCGTCGCCACCCCGCGCGCCGGCATCACCCTGGCCGACGTGTTCGGCGCGCTGTTTCCGTGCGGCTCCATCACCGGCGCGCCCAAGGTGCAGGCGATGCGGCTCATCCGCCGACTGGAGCCGGAGCCGCGCGGCATCTACTGCGGCGCGATCGGCGTGGTGCGGCCCGGCGGCGCGGCCACGTTCAACGTGCCCATCCGCACGCTGGCGCTGCGCGAGGAGGGCGGCGCGACCCGGGTGCGCTGCGGCATCGGCAGCGGCATCACCGCCGACGCGACGGCCGCCGGCGAGTGGGACGAATGGCGCCACAAGCGCGCCTTCGTCGAGCGTGCCAGCCAGGCCTTCGAGCTGCTGGAGACGCTGCGGCTGGAGGAGGGCGTCCTCGTGGACGGTGACGCACACCTGGCCCGCATGGCCGAAGCGGCACGTCACTTCGCGTTCGTGTCTGCAGCCGATGCCGCGCGCGCCGCGCTCGCCGAACTGCGCGCCGCCCACCCGGCCGGCACCTGGCGCGTGCGCCTGCTCGCCGATCGCGCGGGCACCGCGCGCGCGCAGGCGTTCGCGCTCGCACCCACGTCCGCCCCGGTGCGCGTGCGCCTCGCCGATCGCCCGCTGCCCGGCAGCGACGGTGAATTCGTCCGCTTCAAGACCACGCACCGCGCACACTACGATGCGTTCGCCCCCACCGATGCCGGCATCTTCGACACGCTGCTGTGGAACGAACGCGGCGAGCTGACGGAGTTCACGCGCGGCAACGTGGCGTTGAAGATCGGCGGCCGCTGGTTGACGCCGCCGATGGCCAGCGGCCTGCTGCCCGGCATCGCCCGCGCCCGCCTGCTGCGCGAGGGCACGATCGTGGAGGCCACGCTGGTCCGCGGCGACGTCGCGCGGGCGGAGCAGCTCGCGTTCTTCAACAGCCTTCGCGGATGGCTGCGCGCCGAACCGGGCTGAAACGCGCTCTCAGGGCTATCCCTTCCCCAAGTTTCGATGGCGCTGCGCGCTGCGATGGCGTAATCTTTCCACTCGCCCGCGACGGGCGCCAGTCCGGTTCGTTTCGGCTCCGCCCCGAACCGGGCGCAGACGTGTCGGCATCTCGAGTGCCCTCCGGCGTCTTCCTCCTGGATGGCCAACATCATGGACATGTTCTCGGAAGCCTACGCCGCGGCCCAATCCGCGCTGAAGAACGGAACACTCGCTGGCAGCTTCTCTGCCCAGCAACAGGCGCTGAAGCTGCTGCTCGCCGGCGCCGCGGGGCCGGACGTCGCGCAATGCAAGAGCCTCGACAAGGTGCGCGAGACCGTCGCCAGCGACGCGAAGGCGGCCAAGGGGGGCACGGGCGAACGCGCCGCGGCCAGGGCCCTCATTGCCGGCGCGGGCGACGGCAAGGGACTCGTCGAGCGCGCTGCCACGCTCAAGATGCTCAAGCACCTGCACCACGTCAAGAGCTCGGGCGGCCAGCAGATCTGGGTCTATTCTCCGCCCGACGTCTACACGAAGTGGATCTTCGACGAATGCGCGGGCCAGTCGGCCACGGGCCTCGAGGACGTGCTGGGCAAGTCCTCGCCCGATGTCTATTCGCCCGCGCAGTGCGAGGTGATGGTCAACGCGGTGCAGAACGCGCGCGCGCTCGCGCTGAGCGTCACCACCAAGCTGGGCGCCGCGGCCAGCGACGACACGCGCGCCGTGGTGCGCCGCTACTTCGGCAACGCGGCCAGCACCAAGACCGAGCTCGATGCGGTCATGGCCACGCTGTCCAGCGGCTACCAGAAGATCGCCAACGCCTGCAACGCCGGCAACATCGTCATTTCCGACGAACCGATCGACCGCACCGGCGGAGGCTGGAAGGACTGGGCCTTCATCTACCACGAGGAGAAGATGAGCGTCATCTACCTGCAGGGCGCGTGGCTCAAGAAGGCCGGCGAGATCACGCCGTCCAACCAGCCGCCGCTGTGGCGTTGCGTGCGCACGGTCGTGCACGAGCTGTCGCACAAGGAATGCTCCACCGAGGACGTGGTCTACGGCCCCAACGGCCTGAAGCCCGAGGGATCCACCGCGCTCACGCCGGCCTACGCGCTGCACAACGCCGACAGCTGGGCCTATTTCGCGGTGGACGTCGTGGGCTACCTCACGGGCCCCGACAAGGCCAACGGCGAGAAGCCCGCCACGGCCATCCTCGAGGTGCCCGTGCGCACCCTCACCGCCTGATTCGGGAGACCGGGATGAGCAACAGGCCGCAAAAGGAACGCAGCGAAGTGCCCGAGCCCGCCGCCGTGGTCAGCGGGGGCGTGCGCATCGAGGCGCTGCCGTGGGGCAAGGCGCGGGGACTGGACCAGAACGGCGGCTACATCGCCGCCTACGACCCCGCCACCGACAACGAGGTGTGGATCCTCAAGGTCTACGAGGTCGCCTACGACGGCCGGCGCGAGTCCGACAAGCAGGACCTGTTCATCGAGGACCTGGCGCTCGAGCCTTCCGGCCTGCTGCGCGTCAGCGACGAGCGCGGCGGGGTGTACCGGGTCGACCTGCAGCAACGCGCGGTCGTTTCGCCGTGAAGCGCTCGCTGGGCCTGGCACTGCTGTGGGCCGCCGGCACGGCCCTGGCTGGCGGGGCGGAAAAGGAGCGTGCCGACGTGCCCGAGCCGGCGCCCGTGATGGTGGGCGCCGTGCGCTACCAGGCGCCCGCGTTCACGCTGGCGCAGGGCCTGGCGCACAACGGGGGCTACGTCGAGGCCGTCGATGCGGCCAGCGGCCGGCGCCGCTGGATCGTCGACGTGCTCGGGCCACCGGTGCGCGACGGCAAGGAGAACGACAAGACCGACGTCTTCATCGCCACGCTGGCGCTGGCCCCGGGCGGGCGCTCGTTGCTGGTGACCGACGAGCGCGGACGCCAGTTCCGGCTCGATCTGCACACGCGTCGCGTGACGCCGGCGGCGCCGCAGTAGCCGGCGTGGATCGTGTGACCTCAGACGCGCTCACGCGCCCTGGGCCAGCAACGTCGTGCGCGCGAACGCCGGCGCATGCCCGCGCGCGGGCGCCGCGTCCACGGCCGCCTGCAGCGCCGCGATCGCACCGCGCGGATCGTCGCTGCGCGTGATCGCTCCCACCACCGCCACGCCCCAGGCGCCGGCGCCCATCGCGGCGCGGGCGCGTGTCGCGTCCATGCCGCCGATGGCCACCACCGGCGTGTCGCTGAGCAATCCGCACCAGTACGCCAGGTTGGCCTCGCCTTGCGGGATCCACGGCATCTGCTTGAGCGTGGTCGCATGGATGGGACCGCACGCGATGTAGCTCGGGCGCAGCGCGCGGGCGCGGCACACCTCCCAGTACGAGTGCGTGCTGATGCCCAGCAGCAGGCCCGCGTGGTGCAGGGCGTCGATGTCGGCCGTCTCCAGGTCGTCCTGGCCCAGGTGCACGCCGTGCGCGCCGAGTTCCAGCGCGAGTTCCCAGTGGTCGTTGACGAACAGCGTGGCGCCGGTCGCCCGCGCGATGGCCACCGCGCCGCGGATCTCGCGCGCCAGCACGTCGCCCGGCGCCTCCTTGATGCGCAACTGCACCAGCCGCACGCCGTCAGCCACCACGCGGGCCACCCACTCGCTGCTGTCGACGATCGCGTAGAGGCCGCGCGTGGAAGCGGGCATCGCCGGGAAGGCGAAGCGCGAGGCCGCGTGCGGCAGCGGATTGAGCGCCGGAAGGTTGTCGAGCCGGCCCGCGAAGCCGGCGCGCGGCGCCACGGGCCCGGCCCCCTCGCCGGCGGCGTAGGCATGGCGCAGGCCCTCGCTGGTGGCCATCTTGGCCAGCACCACGGCGTCCGCGGCGGCGAAGCCGTGGGCCAGCGCGGCCGCCGCGGACGACGCGAAGACGCAGCCGGTGCCGTGATCGTGTCGAGTCTGGATGCGGCGCGACGCGAGCCAGCCGCGGCTGCGCAGCCCGTGGTCGGCGTCCAGCCAGTCGTGCGCCCAGGCGGCGCGCGCGTCGATCTCGGCCAGCCGCGAGGCCAGGCGCGCGGTGGACAGTTGCTCGAGCTCGTCCTCGCCCAGGCGGTTGGCGTCGCCGCCGGTGATCGCCACCGCGCGCACGCCGAACGCGCGCCACGCGCGCGCGAGCGCCTCGGGGCCCAGCAGCTGCGACGACGGCACGAGCGCGCGCGCCTCGGCCACGTTGGGCGTGGCCAGCGTGGCCAGCGGCAGCAGGTCGCTGCGATAGGCGTGGCGCAATGCGTCGCCGGCGAAGGCCGCGCCGGTGGTCGCGCCGAAGACGGGGTCGACCACCAGCGGGATGGCGCGCTCGGGAAACCGTTCGCGCAGCCGGCGCACCCACGCGACCACCACGCGCAGGTTCTCGAGGCTGCCCAGCAGGCCGGTCTTGATCGCGTCGGGCGGCATGTCGTCGGCCAGCGCGGCGAGCTGGGCGTGCAGCACCGCGGGCGCCACCGGCTCGACGAGGGTGACCGCCAGCGAGTGCTGCGCGGTGACCGCGGCCACCGCGCAGGCGCCGTGCACGGCGAAGGCGTCGAGGGCCCGGGTATCGGCCTGGATGCCGGCGCCGCCGCCGCTGTCGGTGCCCGCGATGGTCCAGACCACGGGGCGGCGGGCACGTTGCTGTTCGATCGTCATGGGGCGCCCTGTTCAATCGATCAGGATGGGCTCGTTGCCGCACGGCGTGCTGGGGCGCGCCATGTCCTGCGGCGCGATCAGGCCGGCCTCGTAGCCCAGCCGTCCGGCGGCGATCGCGTGCGCGAAGGCCATGGCCATCTGCGGTGGATCCACGGCCTGGGCCACCGCCGAATTCAGCAGAACGCCGTCGAAGCCCAGCTCCATCGCGAACGCCGCGTGCGACGGCGCGCCAAGGCCGGCGTCGACGATCATCGGCACGGCCGGCAGGCGCGCGCGCAGCGTGCGCAGCGCGGCCGGGTCGAGCACGCCCTGGCCCGAGCCGATGGGCGCCGCCCAGGGCATCAGCACCTCGCAGCCGGCGTCCAGCAGGCGCCGGCACACCACCAGATCGTCGGTGCAGTAGGGGAACACCTGGAAGCCCTGGCGGGTCAGCTGCGCCGCCGCGTCGACCAGCTCGAACGGGTCGGGCTGCAGCGTGTGCTCGTCGCCGATCACCTCCAGCTTGATCCAGGGCGTGTCGAACAGCTCGCGCGCCATCTGCGCCAGCAGCACCGCCTCGCGCGCGCTGCGGCAGCCGGCGGTGTTGGGCAGCAGGCGCGCGCCGGTGGCGGCGCACAAGGCGCGCAGCATCGCGATCGCGTCGCCCTCGCGCGGCGTCGCGCCGCCGGCCAGCTCGCGCTTGAGGCCCACGGTGACCACCTGCGCGCCGGAAGCCGTGATCGCGTGCGCCAGCACCGCGGGCGACGGGTAGCCGGCGCTGCCGATCAGGAAGCGGCTGTCCAGGCGCTGGCCGTAGACGCGCCAGGGCGAGGGCGCGGCCGCGGAGAAGTCGAGCCGCATGGTCATCCCCCGACGATGGCCGAGAACACGACCAACCGGTCGTCGGGCCACAGCGGCGTGTCCAGGCGCGCCCCGCGCGGCACGAAGCGGGTGTTGACGGCGGTGGCCACGGCCGCGGCGTCGTCGCCGCGCTCGGCGAGCACGTCGGCCACGGTCAGGCCCAGGCGCCACGCGTGGGCTTCGCCGTTGACGATGACGCTGGCGGGCGTCACGCGCGCGGGCGCGAACACGTCGTCTCCTTCATGCATGCGCGCTCTCCTTGCGGCGGGCGCCCAGCAGCAGGCCGGTGCGCTCCAATGCTTCCTCGACGAGGGCCGGCGCCAGCAGGAAGCCATGGCGGAACAGCCCGTTGATGCGGATGAGTCCGGGCTCGCAGTGCAGGTGCGGGCGCTGGTCGGGGGTGGCCGGGCGCAGGTGGGTGTCGGTGCGCACGATGCGCGCCTCGGCCAGCTGGGGCACCATGCTGTGGGCCGCCGACAGCAGCTCGAGGGTGCTGCGAACGCTCACCGGCGAGGTGTCCTCGCTGTCGATCTCGGTGGCGCCCACGATCACCAGGTCGCCGTGGCGCGGCACCAGGTAGACGCGATGGCGCGCGTGGATGCAGCGCACCGGGCGGCGCAGCTCGAGGCCGGGCGCGTGCAGCCACAGCAGTTCGCCGCGTACGCCGCGCAGCGGCAGCGTGCCGCGCGCGCCGAGGCCGCGCGTGTCGACCGCGAAGTCGACTTCGACCGGCGGACTGCCGGCAACGTGCAGCAGGTGCGGCTCCACGTGGTTGACACACTGGCCCCAGTGCCACGTCACGCGAGGGCTCTCGGCCACCAGCGCCGGCAGCAGGCGGGTGGTGTCGACCTGGCCCTCGCCGGGCAGCAGCCAGCCCTGCAGTCCCGGCGTCAGCGCCGGCTCGAGGGCGATGAGCGCCTCCTTCGTCAGGGCCTGCGGGTCGCGCCGGGGCGGCTTGTCGCGCGGGTCGCGCAGGTGCAGCGTGGTGGGATCCTCGCGCTCCGACACGTCGTGCAGGCGCTCGCGCGCGGAACGCGCGTTGGCGGCCTTCATGCGCGTGAGCACGCGCAGCGCGGCGCCTGCGTCGCCGGGATGGGCCACCAGCATGCTGCCGTTCAGGCGCAGCAGCGCCGGGGTGCGGTGGTGCGGCCCGAGCGCGGCGACGATGCCCGGCCACAGGTCCAGAGAGCGCCAGCCGCGCTCGGCGATGTCGGCCGGCGCGTGGTCGAGCTCGGCCAGCGGGCTGAGCATGCCGGCCGCGGTGAAGGCCGCGGCGGGATGCGAGTGCTGGCCCTCGGGTGCGGCGGCGTCGGGCGCGAGGTCGAACACCTCCACCTCGTGGCCCAGGCGGGCGAGCTGGAACGCGAGCAGGCGGCCGGCGACGCCGGCGCCCGCGATGCCGATTCGACTCATGGCAACTGCTCCCTGTTCATTGATCCTCTGCGTCGTAGATCGGCACGAAGGGCTTGCCCAGCGTCGTGCGCGGCTTCACGTGCGCCGTCGAATCCGCGGCGTCCGCCAGCGTCGCGTGGGCCTGGGCCGCGGCGAGCTGGCGCACCTCCTGCGAGGTCTTCATCGAGCAGAACTTCGGGCCGCACATGCTGCAGAAGTGCGCCTCCTTGGCGCCCTCGGCCGGCAGCGTCGCGTCGTGGTAGCGGCGCGCGGTGTCGGGATCCAGCGCCAGGTTGAACTGGTCGTGCCAGCGGAACTCGAAGCGCGCCTGGCTCATCGCGTCGTCGCGCGAGCGCGCGCCGGGATGGCCCTTGGCCACGTCGGCCGCGTGAGCGGCGATCTTGTAGGCGATCAGGCCCTGCTTGACGTCGTCGCGGTCGGGCAGCCCCAGATGCTCCTTGGGCGTCACGTAGCACAGCATCGCGGTGCCCATCCAGCCGATCATTGCAGCGCCGATCGCGCTCGCGATGTGGTCGTAGCCGGGCGAGCAGTCGATGGTGAGCGGCCCCAGCGTGTAGAACGGCGCGTCGTGGCACAGGCGCAGCTGCTCGGTCATGTTGGCCTGGATCAGGTGCATGGGCACGTGGCCCGGGCCTTCGATCATGGTCTGCACGTCGTGCTTCCACGCCACCTGCGTGAGCTCGCCCAGCGTGCGCAGCTCGGCCATCTGCGCCTCGTCGTTGGCGTCGGAGAGCGAGCCCGGACGCAGGCCGTCGCCGAGGGAGAACGACACGTCGTACGCCTTCATGATCTCGCAGATCTCCTCGAAGTGCGTGTACAGGAAGTTCTGCTGGCCGTGCGCCATGCACCACTTGGCGAGGATCGCGCCGCCGCGCGAGACGATGCCCGTGCGGCGGTTCGCGGTGAGCGGCACGAACTCGCGCAGCACGCCCGCGTGGATGGTGAAGTAGTCGACGCCTTGCTCGGCCTGTTCGATCAGCGTGTCCCGGAACAGCGGCCAGCTGAGCGCCTCGGCGATGCCGCCCACCTTCTCCAGCGCCTGGTAGATGGGCACCGTGCCGATGGGCACGGGGCTGTTGCGCAGGATCCAGTCGCGCGTGGTGTGGATGCTGGCGCCGGTGGACAGGTCCATCACCGTGTCGGCGCCCCAGCGCGTGGCCCACACGAGCTTGTCGACCTCCTCCTCGATGCTCGATGTCGTCGCCGAGTTGCCGATGTTGGCGTTGACCTTGACCAGGAAATTGCGCCCGATGGCCATCGGCTCGAGCTCGGGGTGGTTGATGTTGGCGGGGATGATCGCGCGGCCCCGGGCGACTTCATCGCGCACGAACTCCGGCGTGATGCGCGCAGGGATGGCGGCGCCGCGCGGGTCGCCGCGCAAGCGGTGTTCCCGCTGCGCGTCGTCCTGGTATGCCGCCATCCACTCGTGGCGGCCGTTCTCGCGCAGCGCCACGAATTCCATCTCGGGCGTGACGATGCCGCGGCGGGCGTAGTGCAGCTGGGTGACGTTGCGGCCGGAGATGGCGCGGCGCGGCGTGCGCTGCAGGCCGTCGGCCTCGCGCCGCAGCGAGGCGATGCGCGTGGCCGTGGCGCCGGCCGACGGCGCGCGCATGCGCTGGCCGTCGTCCACCGGCACCGGGGCGCGGCCGGCATAGGACTCGCTGTCGTTGCGCGCGGCGATCCAGCGCGAGCGCACGGTCTCCAGGCCGCGGCGCAGGTCGATCAGCGCGGTGGGGTCGGTGTACGGGCCCGAGGTGTCGTAGACCGTCACCTTCTCGCCGTTGGTGAGCGCGATCTCGCGCATCGGCACGCTGACCCCGGGCTGAAGGCCCTGCACGCGCACCTTGCGCGACGCCGGCAGCGGTTGGCGCGAGGTGGAAGCGGCATGGCCGCACTCGTGCACGTCGGTGGCGGGCTGAGTGGGAGTGGGCGCAGCGTGCGGGTCGAGAGGCAAGGTCATCGGGGCTCCGGGCATGGAAAAGACGCTTTGCTCCGGACGGTGCCCCGACCCTGCCGGGACGCCTGGCGGCGTTTCCCTTCGGACCTGTGCAGCTCTCCTTACGCCGGTACTAGCCGGTTCAAGTTCTCGGGTTCGACCTGGATTACCCTTCCATTGGTCGTCTCAGCATCTCTTGTCGGATGCACCCCGGAGCAGCTTCCAGTGTAGCGCGGGCGCGCGGCTCGGCAATGACTATTTCCGGGTATATCGATACACGGCACGGGGTATGCGAATCGTCTGACTATTGGTGTCCGCTGCAGAGGCCGGTGCTGGCGCGGACACCTCGCCATGGCGGGCAGAGAGCCCATCGAGTGGCCGACAATGTCCGGATGCCCACGACCCTCCCGCTGACGCCACCGCTGCCATCCGTCCGCCATCCCTACTGGATCCTCGCCGCCGTCTGCCTGCTGGGCCTGATGAGCACCGTCGGCGTGGCGATGCCCTATCCCATCCTCGCGCCGATCTTCGTGGGCGGCCCGGTCGACGACTTCACGCACTTCGCCGGCCTGCAGCCCGCGGTGCTGATGGGCATGGCGCTGGCGGTCAATCCGCTGGGCATCCTGATCGGCAGCCTGTTCAGCGGGCCGCTGTCCGACCGCCACGGGCGCCGGCGGGTGCTGGCCGTGACGCTGGTGGCCACGCTGGCCGGCCACCTGCTCACCGCCGCGGCCCTGGTGGCGCGCAACTACCCGCTGTTCGTGCTGGCACGCTTCGCCACCGGCCTGGTGGAGAGCAACACCGCGGTCGCGCGCGCGATGCTGGCCGACCTGCACGGGCAGATCGACCGCACCCGCGCGTTCGCGCTGCTCAACGCGTGCCAGTACGCCGGCTGGTTGCTGGGCCCGCTGGTGGGCGGCCTCACGCTGCCGCTCGGCGAGCCCGTGCCCTTCCTGCTGGCCGCGGCGATGACGCTGCCGTGCGTGGCGGTGCTGTTCCTCGGGCTGCCGACACCGGCCGCGAACGCCGGCATCGCGCCCTCGCGCCGCGGCGTGCTGGCGCTGCTGCGCGCCGACCGCACGCTGGGCGTGATCTTCGGGCTGCAGGTGGCCTACACGCTGGCGCTGAACACGCTCTACGAGTTCTCGCCGCTGTGGATGCTGCAGATCGCGGGCTTCGGCAGCCGCGGCATCGCGCTGGTGACGGCGTGCCAGTGCGCGGTGATGACCGTCACCAGCGTGCTGGCGGGTCGCATCGGGGGCACCGCCGGACATCCGCTGCGGCGCGCCGCCGGCTGGGCGCTGCTCGCCGCGGCGTGCCTCAGCCTGATGGCCGTGCTGCCGGGGCGCCTGGGCATCTTCGTGATCATGGCCATGGGCTTTCCCACCGCCATGTACAACGCGGTGCTCCCGGCCTGGATGTCGGAGCGCTTCGCCGAGCACGGGCAGGGCCGCATCATGGGGCTGCTGTCGACGATCTTCTGCATCTCCAACGTGGTGGTGGCGCTCACCGGGGGCTGGGTGGCGCTGGCGTCCACGCGCTGGATGATGGCGTTCGGCGGCGTGGCCGCGGTGGGCGCGGCCCTGCTGATGCTGCGCCTGGCGCGCACCGAGAGCCGCGCGTATCTTGCAAGTGCCGGATGAGCAGCGAACGCGCACGCCGATTGCCGGGCTGAATCCGATTGGCGCCGCGCCTCGTATCCATGGGGAGAACGAACCGCATCGCACGAGGAGCTTGCCCATGCCGCATTCCACCGCCCGCGCCTTCGGCTGGGTCGAACAAGGTCTTGTGCCGGATCGCGTGATCCGCCTGGGCATCCGCCGCCTGCTCAAGGACCGCCTGGACGAGATGCACGCCGGCGACGCCGAGGCCGCCGAGCAGGCCAACCAGGCGTTCATCGACGACATGCGCCGCGCGCCCATCGCCCTGGTGCCCGGGAAGGCGAACGAGCAGCACTACGAGGTGCCGGCCGATTTCTTCGCCAGCGTGCTGGGCCCGCACCGCAAGTACAGCAGCTGCCATTGGGGCGAAGGCGTCGAGACGCTGGCCCAGGCTGAAGCCCACGCGCTGCGCATCACCTGCGAGCGTGCCGGGCTGCAGGACGGCCAGGACGTGCTGGAACTGGGCTGCGGCTGGGGCTCGCTGAGCCTGTGGATGGCCGAGCACTACCGCGGCAGCCACATCACCGCGGTCTCCAACTCGCACTCGCAGCGCCACTACATCGAGCGCCAGGCGCAGGCGCGCGGCCTCGCCAACCTGCGCGTCGTCACCTGCGACGTCAACGATTTCGACACCGCCGCCGGCCACTACGACCGCGTCGTCTCGGTGGAGATGTTCGAGCACCTGCGCAACTGGCCGCGAGCGTTCGCCCGCGTCGCGCGCTGGCTCAAGGCCGACGGCCGCTTCTTCATGCACGTGTTCACGCACCACGGCGCGGCCTACCCCTTCGTCGAGCGCGACGAGACCGACTGGATGAGCCGCCACTTCTTCTCCGGCGGCATGATGCCCGGCGACGACCTGGCGCTGAACTTCCAGGACGACCTGCGGCTGGAACGGCGCTGGCGCTGGGACGGCACGCACTACCAGAAGACCTCCGAGGCCTGGCTGCGCAACATGGACGCGGCGCACGACGAGCTGGCGTCGACGTTTGCCGGCACCTACGGTTCGGAGGCCGGCATCTGGTGGCAGCGCTGGCGCCTGTTCTTCATGTCGGTGGCCGAGCTGTTCGGCCACGACGGCGGGCAACAGTGGTGGGTGAGCCACTACCTGTTTTCGAAGCGCGCGTGAGCTTCTCGCACGCGTCCGCCCCCGCCGCCGCGCCCGCGCGGGACGCCGGGGCGCCCTCGGGCGCGCGCCAGCTCGCGAACTTCGTGGTCTACGAGGCGGGATGGTTCGCGTGCATCCTGGGCGCCGCGCACGGGCAGCCCGGGTGGGGCACCGCGGCGGCGGTCGCCGCGATCGCCTGGCACGTGGCGATCTCCGCGCGGCCGGCCACCGAGCTCGCGCTGGTGGGCCTGCTGAGCGCGATCGGCCTCGTGGCCGAATCCCTCGTCGTGTCGCAGGGCAACGTGGCCTATCCGTCCGGCCAGCCGTGGGCCTGGGTGGCTCCGTACTGGCTGGTGGCGCTGTGGGGCGAGTTCGCCATCGCGCTCAACGTGACGCTGCGCTGGCTCAAGCGCCGGCCGTTGCTGGCCGCGCTGCTGGGCGCGCTCTTCGGGCCCCTGTCGTTCCTGGGCGGCGTGCGGCTGGGCGGCGCGCGCTTCATCGACGAGACGGCGGCACTCGTCACCCTCGCGGGCATGTGGGCGGTGCTGATGCCGCTGGCCATGTGGCTGTCCGATCGCCTCGACGGCGTCTCCACCGTACCCTCCTCGAAGAACCCCGATGCCTGAATTCGCCGTCCTCCTGCCCATCGCGCTCGCCGGGCTCGCGCCGATCGCCGTGCTGGCGCTGCTCACCTGGATCGCCAGCGTGGCGCGGCACGACGCGAGCCTGGTCGACCGCATGTGGTCGCTGATGATCGCCGCCCCCATGGCCGCCCTGGCGATGCAAGCTGGCGTAGCGGCGCCGCGCGGGGTGGCGGTGCTCGTGCTGGTGGCCGCCTGGGGCGTGCGCCTGGCCGCCTACATCACGTGGCGCAACTGGGGGCACGGCGAGGATCGCCGCTACCAGCAGATCCGCGCGCGCAACCAGCCGAACTTCGCGGTCAAGAGCCTGTACCTGATCTTTGCGCTGCAGATGGTGCTGGCCTGGATCGTGTCGGCACCCACGCTGGCAGCGTTGGTGGGCGACCACGCGTTCGGCGTGCTCGACGGACTCGGCATCGCCGTCGCGCTGGTCGGCTTCCTGTTCGAGGCGGTTGGTGACGCGCAGATGGCGTCCTTCAGGGGCGACCCGGCCAACCAGGGCCAGGTGATGGATCGCGGCCTGTGGCGCTACACCCGGCACCCGAACTATTTCGGCGAGGCCTGCTTCTGGTGGGGCATCTGGCTGCTCGCGCTCGGCGCCGGCGGTGTCGCCGCGATCTGGACGATCCTGTCGCCGCTGCTGATGACCGTGCTGCTGCTGAAGGTGTCGGGCGTGGCGATGCTGGAGAAGGACATCGGCGAGCGGCGGCCCGCCTACCGCGACTACGTTGCTCGCACCAATGCGTTCGTTCCCGGGCCGCGGCGCGGCGACAAGGCGTCCGCATGAGACGTCTCGCTGCCTTCCTGCTCGCCTGCGCGGGCGTCGCCGCGCAGGCGGCCGAGACGCGCACCTACGCCTTCCAGGCCCTGCTCGACGACAAACCCATCGGCGAGCACCGCTTCACGGTGGTCACCGAGGGCGCGACGCGCAAGGTCACCAGCGAGGCCGACTTCACGGTGAAGTTCCTGGGCATCACCGCCTACCACTACCACCACCACGCCGAGGAGCAGTGGAGCGGCGAGTGCCTGGCGGGCCTGGTGTCGTCCACCGACGACGACGGCAAGCAGGCCAGCGTGCGGCTGGTGAAGACGGGCGACGCCAACGAGATCGCCACGAACGCCGGCAGGAAGACGGAGCCGGGCTGCCTGATGACCTACGCGTACTGGAACCCGGCGATGCGCGAGCAGAAGCGCCTGCTCAATCCGCAGACCGGCAACGTCGACGCGGTGAAGGTGGAGCGCGTGGAGGGCGGCCATGTGACGGTGGGCGGCAAGGACGTGGCCGCCGCCGACTGGCGCATCACCGGCGGCGAGTCGCCCATCGACGTGTGGATCTCCGACGCCGGCGAATGGGTGGGGCTGGACTCGATGGTGAGCAACGGCAGGCACAAGCTCACCTATCGGTTGCCCTAGTCAACAATGGCGGTCATCCTGTGACTGCGCGCAGGATGCCGTTGCTTGTGCAAGGGATGTACTGGCTACCGCGTTGCGGTACTGCCCCGGCGTCATGCCCCAGGCCGCCTTGAAGCGGCGCACCAGGTGGCTCGCGCTCGCGTGTCCGGTGGCGCGCGCCACGGCCTCCAGCGACGGTGCGTGGCGCCCGCGCAGCAACACGGCGGCGCGCTGGATGCGGCGCGCGACGATCCATTCGTGCGGCGCGACGCCGAACGACGCGCGGAACATGTGCGCGAAGTGCGCCTCCGACAACGCGCAGAACCCGGCCATCTCGCCCACCGTCACGGCCTGCGCGAGCCGAGCGTCCAGCCACTCGGCCAGGCGGCGCCGCAGCGCCGGCGCAAGGCCGCCGCGGATGGCGCCGCGCGGCGCGCGTCCCGCGTGGCGCGCGAGCACGTGCGCGAGCGCCGCGTGGCCCAGCTCGTTGGCGGCGATGCGCGCGCCCGTGTCGCTCCAGTCGAGCGCGGCCATGCGCGCGAGCTGCGCCACGAGCTCGGGATCGTCGGCGAAGTTCAGTTCCGGCAGCCGCACCTCGCGCGGCTCGCGGTCGAGCACGCGCAGCGCCAGCGGCCCCAACTGCTCGGGCGCGAAGTACAGGTGCAGGAAGGTCTGTTCGGTGCCCACCACCCAGTTGACCTCGTGGCCGGCCGGCATCAGGCACAGCTTGCCCGGGCCGCCGCGCTGCGACGGCGCGTCCTCGCGGTAGGTGCCGTGGCCGCCGTGCAGGTACAGCGACAGCGTGTGGTGGCCCGGCATGTAGCGCGTCGCGTCGAAGCTGTTCGACCACTGGGCCACGCTCAGGCCGTCGCCCAGCGCGGCGCGCCGGTGCAACCGGGCGCGCGAGTGCGACAGGACGTCGAACACGTCGTGCGGCGGGGAGGGCGTGGGAACGGCGGGCATGAGTTGACCGGAACTGTAGCGCGCGCGTCTCGCACGCGCGCACGTCCCGCGCAACGAAGCGCAGGAACGTGCAATCGTGCGCTCGCCGCGGCGGCCAGACTGCGCGCCATGACCTCATTCCTGTACGTGCTCACCGTCGCCATCTGGGGCACCACCTGGATCGCCCTCAAGCTGCAGCTGGGCAGCGTGCCCATCGCGTGGTCGATCGCGTACCGCTTCGCGCTGGCCGCCGCCGTGCTGTTCGCGTGGCTGGCCGTGCGCGGCCGCCTGCGCCTGCCGCGGCCCGAGGTGCGCTGGCTCGTGCTGGCCCAGGGCCTGTGCCTGTTCTGCGTGAACTTCATCTGCTTTCTCAACGCGAGCCGCACCATCGCCAGCGGGCTGGTGGCGGTGGTGTTCTCCACGGCCACGCTGTGGAACGCGCTCGGCGCGCGCCTGGTGTTCAAGCGCGCCCTCACGCCGCGGATCGTCGGCGGCGGCGCGCTGGGCCTGGCCGGCCTGCTGATGATGTTCTGGCCGGCGCTGGCGCGCCACGGCGCGTCGGCCGACACGGTGCGCGGCCTCCTGTTCGCGCTGGGTGGCACGCTGTGCTTCTCGTGCGGCAACCTGCTGTCCGCGCGCATGCAGGCGCTCGGCGAGACGCCTGCGCTCACCAACGCCTGGGGCATGGGCTTTGGAACGCTCGTGCTGGCGCTGGTCTGCGCGGCGGCGGGCATCCCCCCGGCCTTCGACACGTCGTCCACCTACGTCGGCGCGTGGCTGTACCTGGCCATCCCGGGCTCGGTGATCGGCTTCACGGCCTACCTGGAGCTGGTGGGCCGCCTGGGCCCGGAGCGCGCGGCGTACTGCACCGTGCTGTTCCCGCTGGTGGCGCTGGCCATCTCGTCGGTGGTGGAGGACTACCGCTGGACGCCGGCGGCGCTGGCCGGCATGGCGCTGGTGATGGCGGGCAACGTGCTGGTGCTGCGCAAGCCTGCACCTGCCCAGCTCGGTGTCAGATCTTGAATCTTGGTCCTTCAGACTTTCCCGTGGGTCACGCTTCGCGCACGCCGAGACCATGCTTGCGCCAAGGTGGCCGGGGGTCTTGCCTCCCGGCTTGTCCGGCCGTCGGTTTCCCGCGCCTGGACGGCGGGGAAAACGAGGGCTTCCAGTGGTGATTCTTCCGCGCAACGCGTGCGGGCCGCGCCCGGAACTTCGATCACGCGCCGCGAGTGCCCTCTCCGCGTCGGAACGCCGTGAGTCAAGACCCCCGGCCACCTCGGCGCAACGCGGGCAGCCGGCCTGCGCGAAGCGTTCTGGAAGCGTCGGTACTTCCAGGCCAAGACGATCGCCACGCATCTGCCCAATGCGCTGACCTACTTCGACTTCCACTGCGGCAGGCTCGACCTCTGGCCTCAGCGGTGCACCCACTCGAAAGTCTGAAGGACCTGAATCTTGCAGTGTCAGGCTTGGAAACGCGGTACCGGGTCTTGCCTTTTGCCAGGCAAAAGGCAAGACCCGGTACCGCGTTTCAGGAATTGCGCCAGACTAGGGCATGGACAAGCACACCCTGCAGCCCCTGCTCGAACCCGAGGCCATCGTCGTCTTCGCCGCCCGCAACGCCGGCCCGGACGACCAGACCGCGCAGGGCCGGGCGCTCACCGAGGCGATCCGGGCGCAGCGCTTCACCGGCCAGATCCGCTTCCTCGACATCGGCTTCACCGGCACGCTGGCCGAGCTGTCGCAGACGCGCGCCGACCTGGCCATCATCGCGCTGCCGCCGCGCGACATCGCCGCGGCGCTGGAGGTGGCCGGCCGCATGACCTGCCGCGCCGCGCTGGTGGTCTCGTCCGGCGTCACCGCAGACCAGGCCGCGCAGCTGCGCAGGATCGCGCGTCGCGAGGGCGTGCTGCTGCTGGGGCCCAACAGCCTGGGCTTCCAGCGCCCGAAGCTGAGCCTCAACGCGAGCGCCGCCGGGCCGCTGGCGCGTGCGGGCTCGCTGGGCGTGGTATGCCAGTCGGGCGCGCTCACCGCAGCCATGCTGGACTGGGCGCGTTCCAACGGCGTGGGCTTCTCGCTGATGGTGTCCGTGGGGCCGCATACCGACGTCGACATCGCCCAGGTGCTGGACTATCTGGCCAACGACCCGCAGACACAGAGCATCATCGTCTACCTGGAGGGCATCGGCAGCGCGCGCCGCTTCATGAGCGCGCTGCGCTCGGCGGCCATCGCCAAGCCGGTGGTGGTGCTCAAGGCCGGCCGCAGGCAGGCCGGCAACGAGGCCGCGCAGACGCACAGCGCGGCCACCGTCGGCTCGGACGAGGTGTTCGACGCCGCGCTGCGCCGCGCCGGCGCCGTGCGCGTGCGCTCGTTCGTGGAGCTGTTCTCGGCGGCCAAGTGCCTGGCCTCGCGCTACCGCCCGGTGGGGCCGCGCCTGGCGCTGGTCACCAACGGCGGCGGGCCGGGCGTGCTGGCCGCCGACTGGATCAACGAGATCGGGCTGAAGCTGGGCAAGCTGTCGGCGGCGTCCATCGCGGCCCTGAAGCCGATCCTGCCCGAGGTGGCGTCGGTCTGCGACCTGATCGACGTGTCGGAGGACGCCACGCCCGAGCACTACGCGGCGGCCATCCGCGTCGCGGCGGCCGACAAGGACGTCGACGGCATCCTGGCCATGCACTCGCCCAAGGCCGGGGTCGACCCGCTGGCGGTCGCCCGGGCCGTGGCGGCGCTGTTGCCGACCACGTACAAGCCGCTGCTGTCGTGCTGGATGGGCGACGCCACGGTGGGCGAGGCGCGCGTGCTGCTCAACGACGCCGGCATCGCCACCTTCCGCACGCCCGAGGCCGCCGTGGGCGCGTTCGGCAACATCAGCACCTTCTACCAGAACCAGCGCCTGCTGCAGCAGACGCCGCCGCCGCTGACCACGCTGGCCAAGCCCGACATCGAGGGCGCACAGCTGCTCATCGAGAGCGTGCTGGCCGAGCGCCGCAAGGTGCTCACCGAGATGGAATCGAAGACGCTGCTGTCGTCGTTCCACGTGCCGGTGACGCAGACCATCCTGGCACGCTCGCCCACCGAGGCGATGATGATCGCCACGCAGCTGGGCTTTCCGGTGGCCCTGAAGATCGACTCGCCCGACATCGTGCACAAGTCCGACGTGCAGGGCGTGGCGCTGAACGTGATGAGCGGCACCAGCGTGCGCGAGACCTGGGCCGACATGATGGAGCGCGTGGGCCGGCTCGTGCCCAACGCGCGCATCAACGGCGTGACGGTGCAGAAGATGGCGCGCGCCCGCCGCGGCCGCGAGGTCTCGGTGGGCGTGGTCACCGACGACCCGTTCGGCCCGGTGATCGTGTTCGGCGCCGGCGGCGTGATGATCGAGCTGATCGCCGACCGCGCGATGGAGCTGCCGCCGCTCAACCAGTTCCTGGCGCGCCGCCTGGTGGAGCGTGCCCGCGTGGCCGAGACGCTGCTGGAATGGCGTGGCGCCAGTGCGGTGGACATCGGCGCGCTGGAGCAGGTGCTGCTGCGGGTCTCTGAGATGGTGTGCGCGCTGCCGCAGCTGCGCGAGATGGACATCAACCCGATCATCGTCGACGAGCACGGCGCGGTGGCGGTGGATGCGCGCATCGTCGTCGATGGCGCGCCGTCGGCCCATGTCGGCTCGACGGGCCAGTTCGCGCACCTCGCGATCCTGCCGTACCCGTCGCGCTTCGAGCAGGTGCTCACGCTGCGCGGTGGCGACACCTGCCACCTGCGCCCGATCCGCCCCGACGACGCGCAGATGCTGCAGGACCTGGTGCGCGGCCTGTCGCCCGAGAGCCGCTACTTCCGCTTCGTGTCGTCGTTCAACGAGCTGCCCGCGACGATGCTGTCGCGCTTCACGCTGATCGACTACGACCGCGAGATGGCGCTGGTGGCGGTGGTGCGCGAGCGCACGGCCAGCGCGGACGGGTCCTTCACGGAGATCGACCGCATCGTCGGCGTGTCGCGCTACGTGATCACGCCCGACCAGCAGAGCTGCGAGTTCTCGCTGGTGGTGGCCGAGGACATGAAAGGCAAGGGCCTGGGCTCGCGCCTGATGGAAAGCATCATGGAGGCGGCGCGCGAGCGCGGCCTGTCGGAGATCGTCGGGCTGGTGCTGCGCAGCAACCCCGCGATGCTCAAGCTGATGCGCAACATGGACTTCGAGGTGAAGCGCTTCGACGAAGATCCGGATTTCGCGAAGGTGACGCACGCGCTGTGAGCGCGCGCGTCATCCTGCGCGCAGTCGCAGGATCCACGTGATGCCGTGCCGCCGGATCCTGCGACTGCGCGCAGGATGACGGTGCATGGCCGCGTCGCGGACTAACGCAGCAAGGCCTTTGCCGCCTCGATCCGCAGCGCGAGGTCGACGGTCTCGTCGTGCATGACCCGCAGCAGGAACGTGCGCGGATCGTCGCTTCGACCCGGCGCCGCGGGCGTGGGTGCAGGCACCTCCCGCGCCGGCGCCCGCAGGCGCGCGAGCGCGTCGGCGAACGCCGCCGGCTCGATCGCCTGCAGCCCGTGCAGCAACGCCGCCTGGCCGTCCTCGCCGGGCTCGATGTCCAGCCAGGGCGTGTCGGCGAACACCGCCGCCAGGTCGGGCGCGACGAAGGCCGACCACTGGTCTTCGGCCAGGCGCGCCGGGGCGGGCGCGGCGTGGCGCGTCGGCGCTGCGGGGTCGGGCAGCAGGCGCACGCGGGCCGGGGCGAGGTCCGCCAGCCAACGGGTGCGCAGCCCGTCGAGGAAGGCATGGCCCTGCGCCACGGCGACCGGGGCCTCCAGCGAGAACCACAGCTGCACGCCGTCGGTGCCCGACACCGCGATCGCCGGCGCGGGCAGCTCGAGCTCGGCCTGCACGCCCTGCCAGACGGCGGACAGGCGATCCCAGCCCGCCGGCAGCACCGCTTCCAGCACCAGGGCGCGAACGCGGCCCTGCGCGTCGAACAGGGACGCGGGCGCGGCCAGGTACAGGCGTTCCAGCTCGGACTGCAATCGGGTCATGGCGGTGTGCCGCATCGGGAGGTGCGCGACTCTAACCGAATCCTCACGGCCGATTAGGTCACGCCATGATATAAATCGGCCAGCTCGACGGGGAGGGTGCAGGCGGGATTCCTCATCTTCCGCCGGGCAGGCTCCCTGGTCTAGTATGGAAGCGGCCGCGACGGCCCGCTTCACCGAGTCACGCAAATACCCCATGGCCAGCGAACCTCCTTCCGAATCCGTCCTCGATCGGCGCCAGTGGCTGCAGGGCGCGGCCGCGGCGGCCGCGCTGGCGGCGTTGCCCGCGCTTGCACGCGCCGCGGCCGATGCGCTGCAGGTGGGCGGCCTGCCGGTCACCTGCAATCTCACGCTGCCGGTGGCCTGCACGGCCCGCGCGGCGGAGAACGCCGCCGGCGGCCCGAAGTTCGAGTTCGAGTACAGCAAGTACAACGGCTGGCCGGAGATCAAGGAATCGCTGATGACCGGCCGCATCCAGGCCGCGTACATGCTCGCGCCGCTGGTGATGGACCTGGCCGACAGGAAGATCCCGGTCAAGATCGTGTCGCTGGGCCACCGCTCGGGCGCCGTGATCATGGTGCGCACCGATTCGCCGTACCAGCACTTCAAGCAGCTTGCCGGCAAGCGCGTGGCGATCCCCAGCCGCTTCGCGGTCGACTTCCTGTTCCTGCGCAAGATGCTCGCGCGCGAAGGCATGACGCCCAAGGACATCGAGATCGTGGAGATGCCGCCGCCCGACATGCCCGCGGCGCTGTACGCCAAGGCCGTCGACGCCTACTGCACCGGCGAGCCCTTCGGCGCCGCGGCCCAGCGCGCCGGTTACGCGCGCGCGCTGCGCATGACGCGCGACGAATGGCGCAACTACATCTGCTGCGTGCTCACCGTGCGCGAGGAGCTGATCAGGGAGAACCGCCCGCTGGTGCAGGATCTCGTCAACCACGTGCAGGGCGCGGGCGTGTGGCTGGACCAGAAGCAGGACAACCGCAGCAAGGCCGTGGCCATCGCCGCGGGGCGCAAGTTCTTCAACCAGGATCCCAACATCCTGCGCTACGTGATGGAGAACCCTACCGACCGCGTGACCTACGGCGACCTGCGCATGATCCGCTCCGAGTTCGACGACCTGATGCAGCTGTCCATCGAGGCCGGCACCATCAGGCATCCGATCGCCTACGAGACCTACGTGGACGAGAGCTTCGTCAAAGCCGCGCGCGCCACCCCCATCACGCTCTGAGCGCCCGTGAACCGCGTCCTCGCCCTGTTGCTCGTCGCCTTGCTGTCCAGCGCCGGCGCGGTCGAGGCGCCCGCCCTGAAGGCCGGCGTGTTTTCGCCGCCGCATCCCGCGCCCGAGTTCAGGCTCGCCGGCTCCGACGGCACGCCGCTCACGCTGGCGCGCTTCCACGGCAAGGTGGTGGCCCTGGCGTTCGGCTATTCGCACTGCGCCGACGTCTGCCCGGTGACGCTGGCCACGCTGGCGCAGGCGCGCAGGCAGCTGGGCGCGCAGGCCGGTGACTTCCAGGTGGTCTACGTCACCGTCGACCCGGAGCGAGACAACGCGGCGCAGCTGAAGACCTGGCTCGGCGCCTTCGACGCCAGCTTCGTCGGCGGCACCGGCAGCGCGCAGGCACTCGACACGGTCGACAGGCTGTACGGCATCTCCGTCAAGCGGATGGAGTCGGCCAACGGCGCGCTGTTCGGCCACTCGTCGTCCGTCTACCTGATCGACCGCGCGGGGCGCCTGCGGGCGATGATGCCCTACGGCCACGTCGCCGAGGACTATGCGCACGACGTCCGCTTGCTGATGCAGCAATGAGCACACGAGGGATGCGTGTCGCGCGCCGGTCGGCGGCGGTGCTCGTGCTGGCGCTGCTGGCCGTGCTCGCGTGGGCGACGCTGGCGCCCATCCACGTCGCCACGCGCGACGAGCCGTTCGAGATCCCGAAGGGCACCTGGGCGCGGCGCATGGCCGGCAACAAGGTGGAGATCCTGCCGCAGACGATCCGGCTGACGCTGGGCGTGCATGACGTGCTGCTGCTGCGCAACCTCGACGACGTGCCGCAGGTGTTCGGCCCCACGGTGATCATGCCGGGGCAGAGCTTTCGCCTGCCGTTCGAGGTGGCGTCGATCTACGGCTTCGCGTGCACGGCGCACGCGAGCGGGCAGATGAACGTGGTGGTGGATCCGCATCCGGCGCCGGGTTGGGAGCGGCTGCGCTGGCGGGCCGGGCATTGGCAGGAGGAGTCGTGGTGGTCGAAGGAAGAAGCATGAGCACGCCCGGCCGCCCGAAGGGCGAATTGACCGCAGCACGCAGTGCGGGGGGTTCACGATGAGCGGCAGGCGACTGGGCAGGCGGCTGGGGCGCCGACTGCTGCTGATGGTGCCTGCGCTGCTGGTGATCGCCGCGCTGGTGGCGTTCTGGTGGTGGCTGGTCGTCGAGACCGAGAGCGCGATCTTTCCCACGCCCTGGCAGGTGGTCACCGGCGCGCTCGAACTGGCGCAGGACGGCACCTTGTGGGAGCACATCGGCGCCTCGCTGTTCCGCGTGGGCACCGGCTTCCTGCTGGCCATGCTGGTGGCCATTCCGCTGGGGCTGTGGATGGGCTGGGTGTCCGGCGCCTACATCACGCTGAACCCGATCTTCCAGATGCTGCGGCCGATCTCGCCCATCGCGTGGATCCCGCTGGCCATCCTGTGGTTCGGCGTGGGCGACGTCTCGCCGATCTTCCTCATCTTCATCTCGTCGGTGTTCCCGATGATCGTGCAGACGACGGCGGGCGTGCACACCATCGAGCGGCGCTACCTGCGCGCGGCGGCCAACTTCGGCGTGTCGCGCGCGGTGCTGTTCCGCCGCGTGGTCGTTCCCGCCGTGCTGCCGCAGATCATCGTGGGCATGCGCATCGGCCTCGGGGTGGCCTGGCTGGTGGTGGTGGCCGCGGAGATGATCGCGCTGCACTCGGGTCTCGGCTACATGATCATGGACTCGCGCAACGCCGGCAACCGCTACGACCTGGTCATCGCCGGCATGATCATCATCGGCCTGATCGGCCTGCTGCTCGATGGCGCCACGCGCCTGCTCGAGCGGCTCAAGACAGTGAGATGGCGCTATGTCCGCTAAGGCGAAGATCGAGATCACCGACGTCAGGAAGGGCTTCGACACCGACGCGGGGCGGCTGCCCGTCGTCGACGGATTCACGCTGTCGGTGGGCGACGGCGAGTTCGTTGCCATCGTCGGGCCGTCCGGCTGCGGCAAGTCGACGCTGATGAACATCGTCTCGGGCTTCGAGAAGCCGGACTCCGGCAGCGTGCTCATCGACGGCGCACCGCTGCGTGGACCCGGCCCCAAGGGCATCGTCATCTCGCAGCACGGCTCGGTGTTCCCGTGGCTCACGGTGCGCGAGAACCTGATGTTCGGCCTCAACGGCAAGGGCCACGGCGACAAGGCCGCGCTGGCCGACCACTACGCCGCCGTCGTGGGCCTGAAGGGCTTCGAGGGCAGCTATGCGCACGAGCTGTCGGGCGGCATGCTCAAGCGCGTGGAGATCGCGCGCGCGCTGGTCGTCAAGCCCGAGATCCTCTACATGGACGAGCCGTTCTCGGCGCTCGACGCGCTGATGAACCTTCACATGCGCACCGAGCTGCTGCGCATCCTGGAGGAGGAGCGCCACACCGTGCTGCTGATCACGCACGACGTGGAGGAGGCCATCTACATGGCCGACCGCATCATGGTGCTGTCGCCGCGTCCCACCACGATCCAGGCCACGTTCCACGTCGACATGCCGCATCCGCGCAAGCTGTCGAGCCCGCAGGCGCAGCAGCTGCGCGAAGACATCCTCAGGGCGCTTGGGTTGTGAGGTAGGCGATCGCCGCCGTCACCGTGACGACCTGCGCCGCGTTGCACTGCGCGGGCGTCGCGTTGGGGCTGTCGGGGTAGACCTCGGTGGTGGTGACGAAGCGCGCGCCGGTCATGCCGCCGCACAGGCCCAGCGTGCGCTTGGGGTAGTTGATGACGCCGGGCTGTGCCAGCGGCGTGCCGATGAGGCAGCCGTGCGCGTCGGCCTCGGCGATGGGGGTGACCTCGCGCACGGCCGCCACCAGCGCGCGCTGGAAGTCGGGCGCCGGGCGTTCCGTGTCGCCGACCAGATAGAAGCCGTCGGGGATGTCGTGCAGGTCGAACGCCTTGCCGTCGCGCGCGGCCTTGGCCGGGCCGAACTCGCTGTTGTCGGTGTCGGTGGTCTCGTGCAGGTCCACGTGCAGGTCGACGCTTGCGCCGTGCGCGGCCACGCAGGCCATCGCCTGCGCCGCCTCGGCGGACTCGCTGCCGTCGCGGAACTGGCGGTTCGGGTCGAGCGCGTCGGGGTTCCAGCGGTTGATCGTCTCGTAGCCCCAGGGGCTGAGGCAGGGCAGCACCAGCAGGTTGACCGAGTCGGCGTGGCGATCGAACGCGGTGGCGATCCACTGCAGCGCGCCCTGCACGCCGCTGGTCTCGTAGCCGTGCACGCCGCCGGTCACCAGCACCGTGGGGCGCGCCGGGTTCCAGTCGCGGCTGCGCAGCGCATGCAGCGGATAGCTGGGCAGGCCCAGTCGCGTGTAGTCGAGGACGCCGTACTGGAGCAGCTCGGCCCGCGCGGGCAAGGCGGCCTTCAGCGGGGCGACGACCTCGTCGGCGTAGCTGCGGCGAATGGCCTGGCGGGCGAGCCAGGCGGATCTCTCGGCGGCGCCCCAGGGCGTGCCGGGCGTGCCGACGGGGTAGGGCGTGGTCTGCGGGAGAGTGCTCACGGGGCGTTCCGGTGGAATCGATTCCTGGAACGATACCTCGGCCAACGTGTCATTGCGCGCGCAGTCGCGGAATCCACCCCCCTGCGGCGTTCTCCGCTCGCGTGGATCCTGCGACGTCGCGCAGGATGACGACGTTCAGGCCCAGGCGTCCAATTGCGTGCCCAGCATGCCCGCGCTGGCCAGCTGCGGCGCGGGCAGGGCCGTCAGCAGCGACAGCGCGGAGGCCTCGTCCTGGCTGACGGCCCTGTTCGACGGCGCGCTCGGGCCGTGATCGCGCACGGCGGGCTGCGAGCCGTTGACGTTGTCGAGGGAGACGCCTTCCATCCGTGGGCTATCGGCCGGATTCGACGCGAGTTGAGCCGCCGCGCGCGCAACCTGACGGAAAATGGCGAATTGAGACCGTTTCCGAAAGCAGCTTCCAGATGGCCATCCAGTGGTTCCCGGGTCACATGCACACGACCCGCAAGGCGATCGCCGAGCGGCTGCCCGACATCGACGTCGTCATCGAGCTGCTCGATGCGCGCCTGCCCGGCTCCAGCGCGAACACGCTGCTGGCCGAGATGACGCGCGGCAAGCCCGCGCTGAAGGTGCTCAACAAGCAGGATCTCGCCGACGCCGAGCTCACCGAGCAGTGGCTCGCGCACTACCGCGCCCAGCCGGGCACCAACGCGCTGGGCCTGGACGCGAGCGTGACCGCGCCCGCGCGCGCGCTGGTGGCCGCGTGTCGCGCGCTGGCGCCCCTGCGCGGCGGCATGGTCAAGCCCGTGCGGGTGATGATCTGCGGCATCCCCAACGTGGGCAAGTCCACGCTGGTGAACACGCTCAACGGCCAGCGCGCCGCCAAGACGGGCGACGAGCCGGGCATCACCAAGCTGGAGCAGAAGATCCTGCTGGCCAACGATTTCTACCTGTTCGACACGCCGGGCATGCTGTGGCCGCGCATCGTGATCGAGGAGGGCGGCTACAACCTCGCGGCCAGTGGCGCCATCGGCCGCAACGCGTACGACGAGGAGGAGGTGGCGATGTCGCTGCTGGCGCGCGTGCGCCATCGCTACGCCGACCGCATCGTGGCGCGCTACAAGACGGCCGACTTCTCGGCGATGACCGACGAGGGCCTGCTGGCCGAGGTGGGCCGCAAGCGCGGCGGCCTGCTGCCGGGCGGGCACGTGAACATGCAGAAGGCCGCGGAGATCGCGCTGAACGATTTCCGCAGCGGCGCCTGGGGGCGCGTCACGCTGGAGACGCCGGAGGAATTCGCGGCGTGGTGGGCGGCCGGGATGGCCGCCGAGGAGGCGCGCCTCGCGAAGAAGGAAGCGCGCAAGAAAGGCTGACGCCGTTCCGTCAGGCGGTCGGCGCGGTCGGCGCGGGCTTGAGGAACGCCTCCACCGTGCCCTTGAGCTTGACCGTCAAAGGCTTGCCCTTGCGGTCCACCGACTTGCCCACCGGCACGCGGATCCAGCCCTCGCTGATGCAGTACTCCTCGACGTCGAAGCGCTCCTTGCCGTTGAAGCGGATGCCCACGTCCTGCTCGAAGATCGCCGCCACGTGGTGCGGGCTGCGCGGGTCGACGGACAGGCGGTCGGGCAGCGTGAGGGTGGTGGTGGCGTCGGTCATGGTCGGCATTGTCCTGAGGGGAATCCGCCGATTTTACGTGCGCGGGCGGATCGCGAGTTCCGCGTAGCCCGTGGCGGCGTCGGGCGCGCGCGCGAAGCGCACGTCGTCCAGCAGCGCCAGCAGGATCTCGGCGGTCGTGCGCACGATGCAGCCGGGCGCCACATGGCCGCCGAAGACGCGGCCGTCGGCGTCGGCCAGGCTGGCGTGCAGGTGGGAACCTCCGGCGCACAGCGTGCCCGCCAGCGTGAGGATCTCGAGGTCGCCCACCACACGATGCGGCGCGTCGCGCCCGGCGTAGCGCAGGCGCGCCTCGCGCAGGCTGCCGATGCCCGAGACGACGAACGCGGCCTCGCAATCCGTCGCGCCGAGCGCGGCGTCCAGCGCGGCTCGCAGGTCGTCGCCGGGTGAGAGTCGGAGCGGCAGCGTCTTCATGCGCGCCAGCGTACCCGAAGGGGCCCGCCTCGTCATCCTGCGCGCGGAACAGCGAGCCTGGCTACCGCTTCATCATCGCTCCGGTGCAGGCCTCGAACAGGCGCTGCACCTCGGCCGGCGACTCGGGCATGCCGCGCTCCACCCACCAGGCCAGGAGCGCGCACAGGCTCGCGACGATCACGCGGGCGGCCACGCCCGGTTCGAGCGGCTCGCGCAGCGCGGCGCCCGCGCCAACCTGCGCGCCGAGCAATTGCGCGGCGCGCTCCTCCAGCACGTCCTGCAGGATGCGCAGCGTGCGCGCCGCGGCCGTGCGGCCGGCCACGAGGCGGTACAGCAGCGGCACGTCGTGCACGTGCGCGAGCAGCGGCGTCGCGTCCAGCACCGTCGTGACGTCGTCGGCCGCGCGCAGCAGCGACGACACGTTGCGCAGCTGCGAGCGCAACAGGTCGTCCTTGGACGTGTAGTGCTCGTAGAACGTGGCGCGGCCCACGTCGGCCTCGCGCACGATGTCGCTGACGCCCACGGCCTCGTAGCCGCGTTGCTTCAACAGCGCGAGGAACGCGACGTCGATGCTGCGCCGGGTGCGCGAGACGCGCCGGTCGTCGGGCTTCCGGACATCCGGGGCCGACTGTCCGGAAGTGGACGAAGAAGACGCGTTGCGGGTGGAAGTCGAGGCCATGGCTGCGGATGATAGGTGTCCGAACCAACTCGACCACCACCCCATGTCGCTCGCCCGTTCCCGCGCTTTCGCCTCGGCCGCGCTGCCGCTGCTGTTGCCCGTCCTGCTGGTGCTCGTGTTCCTGATGCACCTGCGCAGCCTCCCGCAGTTCCTCGACTTCCGCCTGCGCTACGTGCCCACGCCGCCCGACGTGGTGGTGCACGCGCTGGCCGGCCGCGACCGGGGCGCCGGCCGGATGGTGGATCCCCACCTGATCGCCTACCTGTCGCTGCCGCTGCTGCTGGCGACGGGCCGGATGCTGCATCGCATCGCGCGCGCGCGGCGTCCGCTGGCGAGCGCCATCGCCTTCGGGGTGACGGCCGTCGGGACCGTCTACCTGGGTGGCCTGTTGGGCATGTGGACGGCCTTCTTCGGCGGCCTCGTGCACCTGGACCCGCGCGACGCCGACGGCGCCGTCGCGGCCTTCGCGGCCATGAGCGCGCCGCGCGGCGCGTTCCTGCTCACGACGACGCTCGCCAAGCTGGCCTTCGTCGGCCTCGCGCTGCAGGGCCTCGCGCTGTGGGGGCGCGACGCGCGATCGCGCGCGGCGGCGCTGTTCCTGGCGGTCGGCAGCGCGCTGTTCCTCGTGTTCTGGGATCTCGACAACTGGATGCTGGTCGGCAGCCTGCTGCTCATGGCCGGCGTCCTCTGCGCGCGAGGGATCCGCGCGCTGAAGGCCTGAATGCGCGTCTCCGTGACGCCGGCGCGGGAGCTCAGGACAGCGACAGCTTGCGTCATCAAGCTGCCAACTCGGCGGTCCAGCATGCCTGCACCACCAGGCCATGCGTGCGTGGCCTTCACGTCGGGAGACCCTCATGACCAAGCGTCCGCTGCTCGCCCTGCTCCTGGCCACGTCGGCCGCGCCCGCCTTGGCCTGGAACGCCTTCGGCCACATGGTGGTCGCCGACGTCGCATGGCGAGACCTGAAGGCGAACGCGCCGCAATTGCTGGATCGCATCGATGCGCTGCTCCGGCTCAATCCGAGCTATGCCCAGTGGATCAAGGGCGTACCCGCGAGCGCCCGGCAGGAGGTCGCCTTCGTGCAGGCCGCGCACTGGGCCGACGACATCAAGGGCCCCACCAGCGGCTACGTGGCCGACGGCAGCAACGGCGGCGACACCGGCGTCGAGCCCGTGGCGAGCTACAACCTCGGCTACGCACCCGCCGACACCGCCATGCACAAGTACTGGCACTTCGTCGACACCGGCTTCTCGCCCGACGGCACGCCCGTGGCCGCCACGCCCTCGCCCAACGCGCAGGAGCGCATCGTGCTTTTCGCGCAGGTGCTGGCGTCGGCCACCGCCTCCGACGCACTCAAGTCCTACGACCTCAGCTGGCTGATCCACCTCGTGGGCGACATCCACCAGCCGCTGCACGCCACCACGCGCTTCACCGCCGACGCCACGGCGGGTGACGAGGGCGGCAACCTCGTCAACGTCTCGTGCTCGAAATCGTCGGCGTGCCCGGGCGAGCTGCACGCGGTCTGGGACGACATCCTGGGCACCAGCACGAGCCCCACCACGGCGATCGCGACCGCGGCGACGCTGTCCGTGCCCACCGGCGCCGTGGTGCAGCAGCCCGACGACCTGTGGGCGAGCGAGAGCCTGCAGATGGCCGAGGCCGATGCCTACGCGGGTATCGGCGACGCCACCACCGGCACGCACAAGCTGTCGGGCGCCTACCTCGCCAAGGCGAAGTCCGACGCGCAGGCGCGCGTGGCGCTGGCGGGGGCGCGACTGTCGTACGTCATCCAGCAGAACCTGCGCTGAGAACCCATCAACGATGGCCGTGGCGATGATGATGGTGATGATGGCGGTGGTGGTGCGGCCGAGCCTCGGCGGACACGGCGAACATCGACAGCACCGCGGCGACGGCGATCAGCTTGGTCAAGGACATGGGAGCTTCTTTCTTCTGTGAGTGAAACGTCCGGACGAGCGACGGACGGGCCGGAATCATGCCTCATGTCGGCGCGGCCCCGGGCGACGAAGAGTCGTGCCGGGGCCGCGATCGATGGCGCGAGCCCGACCGGTGCTCAGTTCGTGTTGGACTTGATGTCGGCCTTGTCCTGCTTGTACTGCAGCTTGGCGTCGGCGTTGTCGACCTTGGCCTGGGCCTTCGCGTCCTTCTTGCAGGCGCGTTCCACCGCACCGCTGGTCTCGGCCTTGCAGTCGGCCTTGTTGGCCTTCAGGTCGGCATGCGACTGGGCCTTGTCCGACTTCAGGTCGGCCTTGGCCTGGGCCTTGTCCACGCTGGCCTGCGCGGGCGACTCGTCGGCGTACACGCCCATCGAGAGGGTGGCGGCGGCGGCGGCGACGAGAGCGACGAGGGTCTTGTTCATGATGGTCTTTCGTGGGGCGCCCGGCGAGGCGGGCTGAGGACGACAAGGCGGCAAGCCCCGTGCCGCGGCGCGCTCGTCGGCGCGCGGACGCGGCGTTGTCCGACACGCCAGCCGTCGGCCGTCGAGGCCGGGCAGGCCGGCCAATTGCCCGGGCGCAGCATGCGATTGCAAAAGGCTTCCTACATGTCCGTACTCTCCTCCGTTCGCCCTGTCTCGTTCAGGTTGCACGCCGTCGCGCTGGTCGCGATGGGCGTGCTCGCCGCGTGCTCGCGCGCGCCCGATCCCAACGCCGCGGCGCCCGTGGCGGCGGCGTCCGACCCCGCCGCCTCCGATGCGCTGGCGCCGCCCCTGGTGACGGCGCAGGCGCCCGCGACCGCGGCCGTGCGCAATCCGACGTATGCCGCCGCGCCGGTGGTTTCGCCGCCGCCGGCCCAGCAGGCCTACGCCAACGAGTCGTCCATCTCGAACGCGCCGGTGTACGCGGACGACCCTGCCTACGCCAACGACGACCAGCAGCAGGTGGTGAGCGTCTTCGTCGACCCGCCGCTGGAGCAGCCCGCGCCGGTGGCCGTGGACTGGGCGCCGCCGCCGATGCTCGTGGAGGAGATCTCGCCGCCGCCTTACCCCGACGCCGTGTGGGCGGGCGGCTACTGGGCCTGGCAGGGCCGCTGGGTGTGGAGCGCGGGGCGCTGGTCGCGTCCGCCGCGGCCCGACTACCGCTGGCACGAGCCCTACTACGAGCACCGCGCCGACAAGGTGGTGTACGTGCCGGCGTACTGGTCGGCGCCCGACCGCGACTTCATCGCGCCCGCCGTGGGCATCGCGATCGTGGCCGCGATCATCGCGGTGGGCGTGCACGCGGGCCATCACGCCGAGGGGCCGCAGGGCGTGTTCATCCCGCCGCCGCCGGGTTCCCGCCCGGGCATCATCATTCCCGCGCCGATCGGCACGCCGCCGCGCGTGGTGGTGGGCGCGCCGCCGGTGATCAACGTGGGCATGCGCGTGAACGGCAACGTCGAGAACATCAGCCACAACGTGACCAACAACGTCACGAACATCACGAACGTGCGCAACGTGACCATCGTCGCTCCGCCCTCGGCCACCGCCAACGGCCGCGGTTTCCAGCAGGCCGTGGTCGCCGATCCGCATCGTCCTGCGCCGGTGGCGGCCGGGATGCGTCCCACGGCGCCGCCGCCGCAATCCACGACGCCGGTCGCCGCCTGGCAGCCGGGCCATGCCGTGCCGAGGCTGCCGGCGCCCCAGCCGGTGCGCGGCGTGTCGGCACGGGGTGAGCAGCCCGCACGACCGGGCATGCCGCCGCCCGTCGATGCGCATGCGCAGCAACAGCAGGCGCAGGCTCAGCGCGCGCAGCAGGCCGAGCAGCAGAAGGCCCAGCAGGCGCAGAAAGCGCAACAGGACCAGGCTCGCGCGCAGCAGCAGAAGGTGCAACAGGAACAGGCCCAGCACGCGCAACAGGCGCAGCAGCAGAAGGCCCAGCAGGACCAGGCGCGCTTGCAGCAGCAGGCGCAGCAACAGAAAGCGCAGCATGACCAGGCGCAGAAGGCCCAGCAGGACCAGGCGCGGGCCCAGCAACAGCATGCGCCACAGGAGCAGGCGCAGAAGGCGCAGAAGGCGCAGCAGCAACCTGCGCAGCAGGACCAGGCTGCCAAGGCGAACGAGGCTCGTGCGCAGGCCGAGAAGGCCAAGGCGGATGCCGACAAGCAGAAGGCCGAGAAGGAGAAGGCCGACGCCCACAAGCCGCCGGAGCACAAGCCCGACGACGACGACCGCAAGTAGGGGCGGCCGCGCGCCTTCGGCTCAGGCGGGCGGCTGCGCCGCTGCGGCCAGCGCGCGCAGCAGCGTCGCGACGTCCTCGGGCGTGTGCGCGGCCGACAGCGCGATGCGCAGGCGCGCGGTGCCCGCGGGCACGGTCGGCGGCCGGATCGCCGGCACCCACAGGCCTGCTTCGGCGAGCTGCCCCATCACGCGCAGGGCCTCCTCGTTGGAGCCGATCACCAGCGCCTGGATGGCCGTGCGCGAGGGCAGCAGCGACCAGTGGGTGCCCGCGATCGCGGCCGGCAGGCCGGCGCGGAACGCGGCGATGTTGTCGTGCAGTTGCTGCAGGCGCGCGGGTTCGTCGCGGATCACCTGCAGCGCCGCGCGGATGCTCTCGGCCAGCAGCGCGGGCGCGGCCGTGGCGAAGGTGTAGCTGCGCGTCTTCTGCAGCAGCCATTCGACCAGCGCGTCGTTGCCGGCCACGAAGGCGCCCGAGACGCCCGCGGCCTTGCCCAGCGTGGCCATGTACAGCACGCGGCGGCTCGCCTGCGCGCCCGTGCGCGCGACGGCCGCCAGCGAACCGCGGCCCTGCGGCCCGCACACGCCGAAGCCGTGCGCGTCGTCCAGCAGCAGCAGCGCGTCGTGGCGTTCGCACAGCGCGATGAGCGCGGGGATGTCGGCCACGTCGCCGTCCATGCTGAAGACCGCGTCGCTGAGTACCAGCTTGCGGCGCGCGGGGCTGGCCTGCAGTTGCGCGTCCAGTTGCGCCAGGTCGGCGTGCGCGAAGCGGTGGATGTCGGCCCTGGACAGGCGCGCGCCGTCGATCAGGCAGGCGTGGTTCAGCGCGTCGGAGAACAGCGCGTCGCCGGGGCCCACCAGCGCGGGCACGATGCTCGCGTTCGTCGCGTAGCCGGCGTAGAAGTACAGCGCGCGCTCCAGGCCCACGAACCCGGCCAGCTCGCGCTCGAGCGCGGCGTTCGCCTCGCTGTGGCCGCTCACCATCGGCGAGGCGCCGCTGCCCACGCCGTAGGCCCGAGCGCCGGCGATCGCGGCCTCGCGCAGGACCGGGTGCTGCGACAGGCCCAGATAGTCGTTGCTGCAGAAGGCCAGCAGGCGCCGGCCGTCCACCCAGAGGGAGGCGCCTTCTGCCGGGCGCACCTGGCGGCGGCGGCGGGTCAGGTGGGCGGCGTCCAGCGCGGCGAGGCGCTCGGGGATCTCGTCGAGCCAGGAGGGTTTGGTCATGGAAGCGTGAAGCGATCCGCATCGGTGCGCGGATCGGGAGAAGGAGAGAAGGGCAGGTCGGCCCACAGCGGCGCGCCGAGGTGGCTGCGCAGGTAGGCCAGGTTCTCCTCGGGGCAGAGGAAGCGCGGATCGATGCGGTTGGCGATCCAGCCGGCCAGCGTGAGTCCGCGCGCGCGGATCGCGTCCGCGGTGAGCAGCGCGTGGTTGAGACAGCCCAGGCGCATGCCCACCACCAGCACCAGCGGCAGGCCAAGCGCCATGGCCAGGTCGGCGCCGGTCTGCGTCTCTGACAGCGGCACGAGGAAGCCGCCGGCGCCCTCCACCACCAGCGCGTCGGTGCGCGCGCGCAGTTCGGCGACGGCGCCCAGCACCTTGTCGAACGAGATCGGCGTGCCGGCGCGCGCCGCGGCGATGTGCGGCGACAGCGGCTCGGGCAGCAGGATCGGGTTGTCCAGCGCGGGCGGCACGCGCACCGTGGAGGCCGCGCGATGCGCGATCGAGTCCTCGTTGGAGAATCCGTCGGCCGTCTGCACGCCGCCGGCGGCGATCGGCTTCATCCCGCACACGCGCGCGTGCGACCGTGCGAGCGCGTGCAACAGCGCGCTGGTGGCGTGGGTCTTGCCGATACCCGTATCGGTACCGACCACGAAGTAGGCCGTCACGGCAACGCGCTCTCATCGTCGAACAGCGACGGCTCGGCCTCGGCCAGCGTGGCCTCCAGCGCGGCCAGCGCGCCGTCGGCCAGGTGGCGCGCGGTGTCTTCCTCGAGCACGTAGGGCGGCATCGCGTACAGCGTCGCGCCGATCGGCCGCAGCAGCAGGCCGTGGGCCAGCGCATGGCGGGCGTAGCGGCGCGCGAAGTTGGCGGGTGCGCCCACGATGTCCCAGGCCCAGATCATGCCGATGCGGCGCGCGTTGCGCACGCGCTCGTGGGCGTGCAGCGGCGCGAGCAGGCCATCGATCATGGCGGCGCGCTCGAGGTTGACGGCCAGCACGTTCTCGCGCTCGAAGATGTCCAGCGTGGCCAGCGCCGCGCGGCACGCGAGCGGGTTGCCCGTGTAGGAGTGCGAGTGCAGGAAGCCGCGCGCCGCGTCGTCGTCATAGAAACCGTCGTACACCGCGTCGGTGGTGAGCACCGCGGCGAGCGGCAGCGTGCCGCCGGTCAGGCCCTTGGACAGGCAGATGAAGTCGGGGCGGATGGCGGCCTGCTGGTGCGCGAACATCGTGCCGGTGCGGCCGAAGCCCACGGCGATCTCGTCGACGACCAGGTGCACGCCGAAGCGGTCGCACAGCGCGCGCGCCTCGCGCAGGTAGGCCGGGTCGTGCATGGCCATGCCGGTGGCGCACTGCACCAGCGGCTCGAGGATGAAGGCGGCCGTCTCCTCGTGGTGCTCGGCGAGCCAGGCCTCGAGCGCGCGCGCCGCGCGGTGGGCGACGTCGACGGCGGTCTCGCCGCCCTGCGCGCCGCGCGCGTCGGGCGAGGCCACCGTGGCCGACAGCCGCACCAGCGGCGCGTAGGCCTCGCGGAACAGCGCGATGTCGGTCACGCCCAGCGCGCCGGCCGTCTCGCCGTGGTAGCCGCCCTGCAGCGCCACGAAGCGGTTCTTGCCGGGCTTTCCAGCGTTGCGCCAGTGGTGCGCGCTCATCTTCAGCGCGATCTCGGTGGCCGAGGCGCCGTCGCTGGCGTAGAACGCGTGGCCCAGGCCGGTGAGGGTGGCCAGGCGTTCCGACAACTCGACGACGGGTGCGTGCGTCAAGCCCGCCAGCATCGTGTGGTCGAGCCGCGACAACTGGTCGACCAGCGCGGAACGGATGGCCGGATGGCCGTGGCCGAACAGGTTGGTCCACCACGAGCTGATGCCGTCGAGGTAGCGCTTGCCTTCCACGTCGACCAGCCACGCACCTTCGGCCGAGGCGATCGCCACCAGCGGCGTGCTGTCGGCCTGCGGGCCGTCCGGTGCGCCGTGCGCCTTCATCTGCGTGCACGGGTGCCACACGGCGCGCAGGCTGCGCGCGCGCCACGCGGCGTTGGAACCCGTCAGGGTGGCGGTCATCCTTGCTCGGCCGCGACGGTCTCTTCGGTGTGGCCGACGAAGGGCGGGCGCGGCTTGATGCGGTTGTTCTCGTCGACGAAGACGAGCTTGGGCTGGGCGTCGTCGAGCCTGTCCTCGTGCACCATCGCGAAGGCCGCGATGATCACCAGGTCGCCCACGGCGGCGCGGCGCGCGGCCGAGCCGTTGAGCGAGATGATGCCGCTGCCGCGCGGAGCGCGCAGCGCGTAGGTGACCAGGCGCTCGCCGTTGTCGACGTCCCAGATGTGGACCTGCTCGTTCTCGCGCAGGTTGGCGGCCTCCAGCAGGTCCTCGTCGATCGCGCACGAGCCCTCGTAGTGGAGCTCGCAGTGCGTGACGCGCGCGCGGTGGATCTTGGATTTGAGCAGGGTGCGGAACATCGGCTTGGCGAGCGCCTCGGGAAATGCGGGCGCCTGTCGGAGGAAAAGACGGGATTTTGCCCGGCTTCTCCCGCTGGACGGATTCGACCCTGCGCGACAGGGGCTTTCGGCCCGGCGAACCCATCCCGGAGGAGGCTGGTTTTCGGGCTCTTTTCCGGCTCAAGTTTCCGGGTCGGCCCGGCAACATGTCGTCACACGAACCCCTGCCCGAATTCCGCATTCCTGATCCCCCATGGCCGGCCAAGACTCCGCAGACCGCAACCTCCCCGCCTCAGCGAAGAAGATTCGCAAGGCGCGGCAGGAAGGCAATGTCCCGCGATCGCGGGATCTGGGTCATTTCGTCGCCATGTGCCTGGCCGCCGCGCTGCTGTACACGGTGATGCCGTCGCTCACGAGCTATTCGCAGCACCTGCTGGCCGACGGCCTCACCTTCGACCACCGCGTGATCGCCGATCCGCGCCTGGCGGGCGAATTCGCGGTCGGGCTGTTCACCCGCGGCTTCATGGTGGTGCTGATCGTGGGCGGCCTGTTCATGGCGGCCGGCGTCGCGTCCAACATCGCCTTCGGCGGCTGGAACATGAGCATGAAGGCGGTCTCGCCGAACTTCGGCCGCCTGAACCCGATCTCGGGCGTCGCCCGCCTGTTCAGCCCGCACCAGCTGGTCACGGTGCTCAAGGCCTCCGCCCTGGCGATCGCCGTCGGCTGCGCCGGCACCGTCTACCTGAAGAACCATTTTGCCGAGCTGGGCGGCGTGCTCACGGCCGAGCTGCCCGACGGCCTCGCCACGGTCGGCCGCACGCTGGGCGGCGGCTTCCTGGCGATGCTGGCCGTGCTGGCCGCCTGGGCGCTGGTGGACGTGCCCTGGCAGAAGAAGAGCTTCATGGACAAGCTCAAGATGAGCAAGGAAGAACAGAAGCAGGAGCACAAGGAGTCCGAGGGCAACGCCGAGGTCAAGGCCAAGATCAAGCAGAAGATGCGCGAGATGGCCAAGCGCCGCATGATGAAGGCGGTGCCGGCGGCCGACATCGTCGTGATGAACCCGACCCACTACGCCGTCGCGCTGAAGTACGACCAGAGCGCCATGGGCGCCCCGCGCGTCGTGGCCAAGGGCACCGACCGCCTCGCGATGCGCATCCGCGACCTCGCGCGCGACGCCGGCGTGCCCGTGCTCGAGGCCCCGCCGCTCGCCCGTGCGCTCTACACCCACGTCGAGATCGACGGCGAAGTGCCGGCCATGCTGTTCGCCGCCGTGGCGCAGGTGCTGGCCTGGGTCTACCAGCTGCGTGCCGCGCCCAACCTCGACGTGCGCGCGCCCAACGTGTCCGTGCCGCCCGAACTCGATCCGCTCACGGGCGGCCCCAGGCCGAAGCGCCGCCGTCCGGGCCCGCGCGCGGCCGCCGCCCAGTAAGAGATTCCTGAATGGACGACCTCCGCAGATTCATCGCCAATTTCACCGGCAACTCGGCCATCGGCAAGGCGCTGATGGCGCCGGTCTTCATCGTCATGGTGCTGTCCATGATGGTGCTGCCGCTGCCGTCGTTCGTGCTGGACCTGTTCTTCACGTTCAACATCGCGATGGCGCTGATGGTGATGATGGTGGCCGCCAACCTGGTGCGCCCGCTGGACTTCGCCGCGTTCCCCACCGTGCTGCTGATCACCACGCTGCTGCGCCTGTCGCTCAACGTGGCTTCCACCCGCGTGGTGCTGATGGAAGGCCACACCGGCCCTGGCGCCGCCGGACACGTGATCGAGTCGTTCGGCCACTTCCTGATCGGCGGCAACTTCGCCGTCGGCCTGATCGTGTTCGCGATCATCGTCGTGATCAACTTCATCGTGGTCACCAAGGGCGCGGAGCGCATCGCCGAGGTCGGCGCGCGCTTCACCCTGGATGCGATGCCCGGCAAGCAGATGGCCATCGACGCCGACCTGAACGCCGGCCTGATCGACGAATCGATGGCCAAGCAGCGCCGCCGCGAAGTGGGCGACGAGGCCGAGTTCTTCGGTTCCATGGACGGTGCGTCGAAGTTCGTGCGCGGCGACGCCATGGCCGGCATCCTGATCCTGTTCATCAACATCATCGGCGGCTTCGTCGTCGGCGTGGTGCAGCACGGCCTGTCGGCCGGCGACGCGGCCGACACGTACATCGTGCTGGCCGTCGGCGACGCGCTGGTGGCGCAGATCCCGGGCCTGCTGATCTCGGTGGCCGCCGCCATGGTGGTGTCGCGCGTCGGCAAGGAAGAAGACTCCGGCTCGCAGATCCGCAACCAGCTGTTCGGCTCTCCCAAGGCGCTGGGCATCACCGCCGGCATCGTGGGCGCGCTGGCGCTGATCCCGGGCATGCCGCACCTCGTCTTCCTGCTGATCGCCGGCGCCGCGGGCTGGTTCTCGCGCTTCCAGACGAAGAAGATCGAGCGCGACGCCGCCACCGCCAAGGCCAAGGCCGACGTGCCACCGCCGCCCAAGCCGGCCGACGCGGAAGCCGGCTGGGACGACGTCACGCCGGTGGACATCCTGGGCCTGGAAGTGGGCTACCGCCTGATCGCGCTGGTCGACAAGACGCGCTCCGGCGACCTGCTGGCCCGCATCAAGGGCGTGCGCAAGAAGTTCGCCCAGGACGTCGGCTTCCTGCCGCCTTCGGTGCACATCCGCGACAACCTGGAGCTGAAGCCGAGCATGTACCGGGTGACGCTGCGCGGCGCCGTCATCGGCGAGGGCGAGGCCTTCCCTGGCATGCACCTGGCCATCAACCCGGGCGGCACCACGCTGCAGCTGCCGGGGACCAAGTGCGTGGATCCGGCGTTCGGGCTGCCCGCCGTCTGGATCGAGGAACGCCAGCGGGAAAGTGCCCAAATGGCCGGCTATACGGTGGTTGATTGTCCGACTGTGGTGGCCACCCATCTCTCACACTTGATGCAAGTGAACGCGGCTCGCCTGTTGGGCCGCAACGAAGTCCAGATGCTGGTCGAACACGTGACCAAGCTGGCCCCGAAGCTGATCGAAGACGTCATCCCCAAAATGCTCGCCATCGCGCCGTTGCAAAAAGTCCTCCAGCTGCTGCTGGAAGAGGGCGTGCACATCCGCGATTTCCGCTCCATCGTGGAATCGCTGGCCGAGCACGCCGGCAGCGTCACCGATCCGGCCGAACTGGCCCGCCGCATCCGCACCCACATCGCCCCTGCGATCGTCCAGCAGATCTACGGCCCGGTGCGCGAGCTGGACGTCATCGCGCTGGAACCCGATCTCGAGCGCATGGTCACCCAGGCCCTGACGTCGCCCCACGGCGCCGTGCTGGACCCGGGCGTGGCCGACACGCTCACCCGGCAGGCCACCGACATGGCCCGCCGCCAGGAAGACAAGGGCCACCCCGCCTGCCTGCTGGTGCCGGACGCGCTGCGCGCGCCGCTGGCCCGACTGCTCAAGCGAGCCGCCCCGCGCCTGAAGGTGCTGGCTCACAGTGAAATTCCTGAAACCCACTCGATCCGGATCGGCTCGATCATCGGAGGTACCGCATGAACGTCAAACGTTTCGCCGCACGCACATCGCGTGAAGCCCTCGCGCTCGTGCGCCAGGCTTTCGGCGTCGACGCCGTGGTGCTCTCGACCAAGCCGTGTGCCGAAGGGATCGAAGTGCTGGCCATGGCCCCCGACAGCGTCGCCGGCCTCGAGCGCCTGACCGCGACGTCCGAGGAACACGCGCCGCGCCGCGCCGCGATGTCTCCCGCGCAACGTGCCGCCGCCCCGGCGCCCGCCGCCGCTCAGAACGCCGCGCTCGCCGGCGCGCAACGCGAGCTCGCCAACCGCATGGGCGTGCCGCAGAACGAAGTGGAAGCCGACGCCGACCAGCTCGCGATGAGCACGCTGTCGTTCCAGGACTACGTGCGCGACCGCATGTTGAAGCGTCGCCACGCCGAGCTGAACAACGCGCCGGTGGACGACACCCCGGCGCCGCGCGCCGAGACCACCCGCAGCGCGCTGGCCCAGGCCGGTGCCGCCCGCACCGCCGTCGCCCGCGCCACCGCGCGCCAGCAGCAGATGCAGGCGATGGACAACGGCGACGCCAACGACGCCTACTTCGATGCGCCGCAACCCGTCGCCCCGCGCCGCGTCGCCCCGCAGCCGCGCGTCGAGCCGACGCTGCCGCCCCATCGCATGGAACGCATGGAGCGCCCCGCGCCGCAGACGTTCGCCAGCGCGCCGGTGCTGCACGACGAGTACGCGGAAGAGCCGGTGGCGCCGCCGTCGGCCTCGGTGACGCACCTGGCCGAAGTGGTCAGCCGCAACAACCACCTGGACATGGTCAACGAGCTGCGCTCGATGAAGGGCCTGATCGAGGAACGCTTCGGCGCCCTGGCCTTCATGGAGAAGCTGCAACGCCAGCCGCGCCAGGCGCTGCTCGCGCAGAAGCTGCTCGACGTGGGCTTCTCGCCCGCGCTGATCCGCAAGATGGTCGACGCGCTGCCCGCCGACGCCGCCGACGAGAACGCCTGGGCCGCCAACGTGCTCGAGCGCAACCTGCTCACCAATGAAGCCGAGCTGTCGATGGAAGACCAGGGCGGCGTGTTCGCGCTGATCGGCTCCACCGGCGTCGGCAAGACCACCACCACCGCCAAGATCGCCGCCGGCTTCGCCGCGCGCCACGGCGCCGCCAACCTCGGCCTGATCACGCTGGACGCCTACCGCGTCGGCGCCCACGAACAGCTGCGCGCCTACGGCCGCATCCTGGGCGTGCCGGTGCACACCGCGCACGACCGCGCCTCGCTGGAAGACCTGCTGGAGCTGCTGGCGGCCAAGAAGATGGTGCTCATCGACACGGCCGGCATGGCCCAGCGCGACGGCCGCACCCGCGAGCTGCTCGAGATGCTGGCGCACCGTTCCATCAAGAAGGTGCTGGTCGTGGACGCGTCCTCGCAGGGCGAGACCATCGACGACGTGATCGTCAACTGGAAGGCCTCGGCCTGCGCCGGCGTGATCCTGTCCAAGCTCGACGAGGCCGTGAAGCTGGCCCCGGCGCTGGACGCGCTGATCCGCCACAAGCTCAAGAACATCGGCGTGGCCAACGGCCAGCGCGTGCCGGAAGACTGGCACCACCTGTCGGCCAACGCGCTCGTGCATCGCGCGCTCAAGGGCGGCGGCAGCGCGGCCTACCGCATGGATCCGCAGGACGTGCACCTCGTGTTCGCGCACGCCGGCCTGAACCAGCACGCCGCCGCCGCGCTGCGCGTCTGAACGCCCGCCGAAACGCCGCTTTTCAGCCGATCGCCCCGACGCCCGCACGGACATAGTCCTCTACATGACCCGTCAACGCAACCTCCTCCCGACTGACCAGGCCGACGGCCTGCGGCGCATGTTCGCCGCGCCGCGTGCCGTCATCGTGCCGGTCGTCGCCAACCCGCACGTGGAGCATCACGGTGCGGTACTGGCGCGGCTGGCGAGCGTGTTCGCCGAGCGGGGCCTGAACACGCTGGTGGTCGACGCCGCCGACACCGCGCCCGAACCGGGCGAGCTGGCCTTCATCGACCTGGCCGCCTGCGTCGAGCCGCTGTCGGCGCAACTCGCCTACCTGGCCGCCCGCGGGCTGCCGATGCAGCACGTGGACACGCGCGGTTCCTGCGCGAGCTTCATTCCCCGCATGGTCAACGTCGTCGCCGACGTCGACGTGGTGGTGATCCACGCCGAGGCGCGCGTGCTGGCCCGCATGCTGGGCGAGCAGCCGCTGCGCCCGATCCTGCTGGCCTCCGGCGCCAGCGAGAGCCTCACCCACGCCTACGCGGCCCTGAAGCTGCTGGTGCAGCGCCTGGGCCTCATGAGCTTCGACCTGGTGACGCCCAGCGTGAAGGGCCGCGGCCCCACGCCGGCGCAGATCGCGCGCCGGGTCGCCGAATGCGCCGACCGCTTCCTGGCCGCCGCGATGCACGACTCCGCCACGATCGACCCCACCGTGGCCTTCGGCGGCGCGGCCGGCCCCGACCTGATGCGCCTGGCTTCCGCCCAGCTGAGCATCCCGGCGCCCGTGCCGTCGCCGAGCGCACCGGCGCGCAGCCGCGCGAGCGCGCGCGCCGCCGACGCCTCGTCTTCCTACCTGTCCGCTTGAACAAGAATCTGGAGATCGCCATGTACACCGCCAAAGGCCAACCCGACGCCAATGCGATGCTCAAGCAGTACAGCCCGCTCGTGCGCCGCCTCGCGCACCAGATGATTGCCAAGCTGCCGGCCAACGTCGAGATCGACGACCTGATCCAGGTGGGCATGATCGGCCTGCACGACGCCATGTCGCGCTTCGACAGCGAGCAGGGCGTGCAGTTCGAGACCTTCGCCACCCAGCGCATCCGCGGCGCCATGCTCGACGAGCTGCGCGGCAGCGACTGGATGAGCCGCGGCGGGCGCCGCCAGCAACGCGAGATCGAGACCGCGGTGCACAAGCTGGAACAGAAGCTGGGCCGCGCGCCGCAGGAAAGCGAGATCGCGGAATCGATGGGCATGTCGCTGGCGCAGTACCAGGAGGTGCTGGGCAAGGTGCGCGGCACGCAGCTGGTGTACCTCGAGGACATGTCGGGCGACGAGGGCGGCGACGACTACCTCGACCGCCACGTGTCCAACGAGGATGCCAACCCGCTGGCCATGCTGCAGGACCACCGCATGCGCGAGGCGCTGGTGGAGGCCATCAAGAACCTGCCCGAGCGCGAGCAGTACGTGATGAGCATGTACTACGAGCACGACATGAACCTGAAGGAGATCGCCGCGGTGCTCAAGGTCACGGAAAGCCGCGTCTGCCAGCTGCACAGCCAGTCGATCGCCCGCCTGCGCGTGAAGCTGCGCGAGTGGTGAACTGCGGCGCCGCCGCGCGATGAACGAGCCGCCTGCGGGCGGCTTTTTTGTGGCCGGATCTGCTTGGCGACGATACGTCGCGAATACCCCCGGAGCCGACGCGTCCCGCGAGTGCCCGCTGGAGCGGGTTGCACAAACGCGGGTTGGCTAGCAAGATCGTGCCTCCAAGTCACGGCCTCCGGCCCGCCGTTCCATGCCGCCACCCGTATCCGGTGACCCCGGGTCGCCAGACCGCTTCCGCGCCATCGTCGAAGCGCAGTCCGAACTGATCTCGCTCGCGCGCCCGGACGGCGAACTGGTGTACGTGAATCCGGCCTATGCGCGCCACTTCGGGCTGACGCCAACGGAGATGGCGGGCCGCAACCTGTTCGAATTCGTGCTGCCCGCGGACCAGGGCGTGGTGAGGCGCAACATCGCCGGCGTGCTGGCCACCGGCGAGGCGCGCACCAGCGAGAACCGCATGGTGGACGGCCAGGGCCAGCCGTGCTGGGTGGCGTGGACGAACGGCATCCAGCGCGAAGGCGACGAGAGCTTGCTGCACAGCGTGGGCCGCGACGTGACGCGGCGCAAGCTGCTGGAACACGAGCTCGTGGAGAGCGAGGCGTTCGTGCGCAAGATCACCGATGGCCTGCCGCTTCGCATCGCCTACGTGGGTCGCGACCGGCGCTTCCGCTTCGTCAACCAGGCGCACTGCGGGCGCTACGAACGCACGCGCCAGGAGATCCTGGGCCGCACGCGCGAGGAGCTGCTGGGTACTCCGGACTCGCCGACCATCGCCGCACACACCGATGCCGTGCTGGCCGGCGCCGTGCAGCGCTTCGAATACGACGACGCCGCCGCCGCGCCGCGCCGCTTCGCCGTCGAGCTGACGCCCGATATCGACCCCGACGGCTCGGTGCGCGGCTTCTTCTACACGGGGCAGGACATCACCGAGCGCGCGCGGGCCGAGCAGGCGCTGCGCGAGCTCACGCGCGAGGCGCAAGGGCAGTCCGACGTGCTGCGCCTGGTCACCGAGGCGATTCCCGCGACGGTGGTCGTGGTCGACTCGGACACGCGCTACCGTTTCGCCAACAGCGCGTTCGAACGCTACACCGGCTTGCCCCGCGAGCAGATCATCGGGCGTACCGCGGTGGAAGTGCTCGGCGAGCACGAGGTGGCGCGGCGGCGGCCGTACATGGTACGCGCGCTGGCCGGCGAGATCGTGTCGTTCGCCCTCGACTACGCGCGACCCGAGGGCACGCGCTGGCTGGAGCTCACCTGCATCCCGCTGCGCCTTGGCGGCGACGCGGTGGATGGCTTCGTGGGCATCACGCAGGACATCACCTCGCAACGGCGCGAGCAGGACCGGCTCACCGCGCTGTCGCAACGCGATCCGCTCACCGGGCTGCTCAATCGCGCGGGCTTCGAGCAGTTCCTGACGCGCCAGGTCGACGCCGGCCTGGGCGCCAGCCTCGGCTTGCTGTACATCGACCTCGACCGCTTCAAGCCGGTCAACGACCAGCATGGCCACGCCACCGGCGACCACCTGCTGCAGGCGGTGGCGCGGCGGTTGGGCGGGCTCGTGCGGCCCACCGACTCGGTGGCACGGCTGGGCGGCGACGAGTTCGTCGTGCTGCTGTCCGAGGTGGGCGCGCTGCCGGTCTGCGAGGTGATCGCCGACAAGGTGGTCGCGGCCATCGGCGAGCCCTTCGACGTGGACGGCCGGCAACTGCACATCGGCGCGAGCGTCGGGGTGGCGTTCGGCAGCGCGCCCGGCGCCGATCGCAACGAGCTGATCCGGCGCGCGGACGCGGCGCTGTATCGCGCCAAGGCGTCCGGGCGCGGGCGGCACGCCGGCTAGGCGGCCAGCTTGGTCGGCGCCACGGCCGTGTCGCGGGCGGGCGCCGTGCCCAGCAGCTCGTCGAACAGCGCGCGGAAGTGCACCACGGCCTTGCGCAGGTCTTCCGTGCCGGCCTCGCCGCGCTGGTCCATCGACACGATGCGCTGCGCCGATCGGTAGTTGCTGACCACCGCCGGGTGGTCCACCGAGATGTCGGCCGCGCGCAACTCGAACTCGGCGACCGGATAGCCGCGCTTGGCGAGCAGCTCCCGTACCAGGCGGTCGGCCTCGATGAGCACGCCCTTGGGGTCGTCGATGAAGGAGCCTTGCAGGCGCGCCCAGGCTTGCGCGAAACGCGCCACCTCGGCCGGCACCAGCGGCACGATCTCGAAGCGGTCGACGCGCTTCTCGCGCCGCTTGAGTTCGGCCTCGGCCTTGGCCTTGCTGCCCAGCTGTCGCTCGACGGCGTCGTACTCGGGGCCGAAGCGCTGCTTGAGGCGCCGTGTCTGCTGGCCGCGCCAGGCCAGCCAGGCGATGACGCCGACCAGGATCACGGCGACCGCCACGACGAGTATCAGGGTCTGGTTGTTGAATGAGTCCATGTCATTTCTCCGCAGGAATCCAGTGTTGGGGAGAAGGCGGCAAATGGCGTTCCGGCGACTCGACGGTTGCCGATATTGGAAGGTAAACTTGCAAGCTTGGCTGTTGATGCGTAGACTGGTGGCATGCCATCGCGCCGCCCCGCCGTCTCCGCCGAAGCCCATGCCGCCGAGCTGATGCAGGGCGTGGGCGTGCTGCTGCGCCGGGTGCGCGGCGAGGCCGGCCACGAGGGCCCCAGCTGGTCGCAGGCCGCGGCCATGGGACGGCTGCAGCGCAACGGCCCGATGACCACCGCCGAGCTCGCGCGCTCGGAGATGGTCAAGCCGCAGTCCATGGGCAGCCTGCTGGCCGAGCTGGAGCAGGACGGCCTGGTGCAGCGACAGCCGCATCCCACCGACGGCCGCCAGATCCTGTTCTCGCTCACCGAGGCGGGCATCGAGGCCCGGCGCCAGCGGCACGCGGCCAAGCTCGCCTGGCTGGCCGCGGCCATTGCCGGCTTCGATACCGAAGAACAGCGCACGCTGGGCGACGCGATCGTCCTCATCCGGCGCCTCGCAGAAAGCTGAAGACCATGCCCATCACGACACTCGACACCCGGTCGGCGCTCATCGTCATCGACCTGCAGAAGGGCCTGCTCGGCTACCCGACGCTGCGCCCGCTGGCGGAGATCATCGCCCGCGCCAGCGAGCTCGCCGACGCGTTCCGGCGCCACGGCCTGCCGGTCGTGCTGGTCAACGCCGCGGGCCGCGCGCCGGGGCGCACCGACCAGCCGCGCCCGGCGATGGCCTTCCCGCCCGGCTGGACGGACATCGTCCCCGAACTCGGCGCCCACGACGCCGACCTGCGCCTCACCAAGCACGCGCCCGGCGCCTTCGGCGACAGCGCGCTGGCCGCCGACCTGCGTGCGCGCGGCGTCACGCAGGTGGTGGTCGTGGGCGTGTCCACCAGCAACGGCGTGGAGGCGACGGCGCGCCAGGCCTTCGACCTGGGCTTCAACGTGACCCTGCCCATCGACGCGATCACCGACGTCGACGCGGCGTCGCACGAACACACCGTCACCCGCATCTACCCCCGCATCGCCGAGACGGGCTCCACCGCTGACGTGCTCGCGCTGCTCTCCACCCGAGGCTCCCCGCCATGAACATCGCCCACTACGTCGCCTGGTTCTTCGGCGGCGCCTTCCTGCTCAACGCGATCCCGCACGTCGTGGCCGGTGCCATGGGCCAGGCCTTCCAGAGCCCGTTCGCCACGCCGCCGGGCGAGGGCCGGTCGTCGTCCACCGTCAACGTGCTGTGGGGCTTCTTCAACGTGGTGGTGGCGTGGCTGCTGCTGGCTCGCGTGGGCAGCTTCGACCTGCGCGCGCCCGACCACGCGCTGGCCGCCGGCCTCGGCGCCTTCCTGCTGGCCGTGGTGATGGCGCCCCGGTTCGGCCGGTTCAACGGAGGTAATCTTTCAAGACCCGAGCCGGAATGAGCGAAGGCACGTTCCGCTCGCTGCGCAACCCGAGCTATCGCACCTGGGCCGCGGGAGCGCTGGTCTCCAACATCGGCACCTGGGTGCAGCGCACGGCGCAGGACTGGCTCGTGCTCACGCAGCTGACGCACCACAACGCCACCAGCCTGGGCGTGGTGATGGCGCTGCAGTTCGGGCCGCACATCCTGCTGCTGCCGTTCACGGGCTCGGCGGCCGACCGCTTCGACCGGCGTCGCATCCTGATCGCCACGCAGACGGCGATGTTCGCGCTGGCGCTCACGCTGGGGCTGCTGACGCTCGCCGGCGTCGTCGCGCTGTGGCACGTCTACGCGTTCGCGCTGCTGCTGGGCTGCGTCACCGCGTTCGACTCGCCGGCGAGCCAGACCTTCGTGTCGGAGCTGGTGGGCGACCGCGACCTGTCCAACGCGGTGGGCCTGAACTCCACCTCGTTCAACGTGGCCCGCATGGTGGGGCCGGCCATCGCGGGCGTGCTGCTGGCGTCGCTGGGCACCGGCTGGGCGTTCGTGGTCAACGCGCTGTCGTACCTGGCGGTGCTGGCGGCGCTGTGGGCCTTGCGCCGGCACGCGCGTCACGTGCCCGGACGCGCGGCCCCGCAGGGTCGCGGCTTCATCGAGGGCCTGCGCTACGTGCGCCAGCGTCCCGACCTGCGGGCGATCTTCTGGATGCTGTTCCTGATCGGAACCTTCGGCCTGAACTTCACGATCTTCATCTCCACGATGGCCGTCAGCGTGTTCCACGAGGGCGCGAGCCGCTACGGGCTGCTGATGTCCATCATGGCGGTGGGCACCATCTCGGGCGCGCTGCTGGCGGCGCGCCGCCAGGCGCCGCGGCTGGAGATCCTGATGACCTCGGCGGCCGCCTTCGGCGTCGGCTGCACCGCGGCGGCGCTGATGCCCACGTACTGGTCGTTCGGCGCGTCGCTGGTGCTGATCGGCGTGGCTGCGCTCACCTTCGTCAACTCCACCAACAGCCTGCTGCAGCTGGCCGTGGAGCCGGCCATGCGCGGCCGGGTGGCGGCCATGCGGCTGGCGATCGCCCTCGGCGGCACGCCCATCGGCGCGCCGGTGGTGGGCTGGGTGGCCGACACGCTGGGCCCGCGCTGGTCGCTGGGCGTGGGCGCCGCCTCGGGCTTCGCCGCCGCGGCCGTGCTGGTGCACTACCTGGTGCGGCATCGGCACCTGCGCGTGTGCCTGGATGGCGGGCGCTTGCGGGTCCAGGTCGATCCGGCCTGAGGAAACCCGCCGGCGCGAGCAATAGTGCCGCGTTCGGGGTCATCTTCGGGTGGTGCCGGCCGATGAGTGCGGGAACGCGCGGGAAATTCGGTCGACACGGGACTTGAGCGGAACCTCCGCCTGCTTTGCCCCGTTCTTCCGCCGATTCCCGGCCACCGTCCGCTGGCATCCTTGCCTGCGTCACGCGCTTACCCCGTCGCCCCGGAGTCCCATGTCTGCCCTCACCGAAGAACAAGCCCGCACCTACATGCACAAGCTGCTGGCCGCCATGGCCGCGGCCGGCGGCTCCGACCTGTTCATCGCCAACGATTTCCCGCCCAGCATGAAGGTGGACGGCGGCATGAGGCCGATGACCGCGCAGAAGCTCACGGCCGACGTCACGCGCGGGCTGGCCCACGCGATGATGACCGAGCGCCAGCGCGAGGAATTCGCGCGCGAGCTGGAATGCAACTTCGCGGTGACGATCCCCGGCACGGGCCGCTTCCGCATCAACATCCTGGTGCAGCAGCAGAGCGTGAGCCTGGTCTGCCGCACGATCGCCGCCGAGATCCCGAACTTCGAGAAGCTCAAGCTGCCCGAGGTGCTCAAGGAGGTGGTGATGGCCAAGCGCGGCCTCGTGCTGGTGGTGGGCGCCACCGGCTCGGGCAAGTCGACCTCGCTGGCGGCCATGATCGACCACCGCAACCGCACCTCGTCGGGCCACATCATCACCGTGGAAGACCCGGTGGAGTACGTGCACACCTCGCAGAAGTCGCTGGTGACGCACCGCGAGGTGGGCGTGGACACGCACAGCTGGCACCACGCGCTGAAGAACACGCTGCGCCAGGCGCCCGACGTGATCCTGATCGGCGAGATCCGCGACGCCGAGACCATGGAGCACGCCATCGCCTTCGCCGAGACGGGCCATCTCTGCCTGGGCACGCTGCACGCCAACTCGGCCAGCCAGACCATCGAGCGCGTGATCAACTTCTTCCCCGAGGAGCGCCGCGCCCAGCTGCTGATGGACCTGTCGGCCAACCTGCGCGCCATCGTCTCGCAGCGCCTGGTGCGCCGCGAGGACGGCAAGGGGCGCGCCGCCGCCATCGAGATCCTGCTGAACACGCCCACGATCGCCGAGAAGATCTTCAACGGCGCGTTCAACGAGATCAAGGACGTGATGTCGCGCTCGCGCGAGCTGGGCATGGCCACCTTCGACTGGGCCCTGTTCGAGCTCTACGAAAAGCGCGTGATCGGCTTCGAGGAGGCGATCCGCAACGCGGACTCCGCCAACGAGCTGCGCCTGAACATCAAGCTGCGCAGCAAGCGCGGCGAGCCGTCGGCGCTCGGCGAGTCGGGCGGACTGTCGCTGGACATGGGCGACGACGAGGCCGACGAGCCCGAGGTCGACGCGGTGGAAGAGCTGCGCCGCAAGAACGAGGCGCGCCACAGGCTCGAGGACGAGGAAATAGCGCGGATGCGCGAGAAGAAGCGCGTGTCCGAAGCCTCGTCCGGCAGCGGCCGCTGACCGCATGATCCCTGGTCAGTGGCCGGCGTCCAGGAGGCGCCGGAGCAGGGTGCTCGCCCAATCCGGCAGTGTCTCGCCGAAGGCCTCCGCCTGCGTGAACTCGTCCTCGCCGAGCACGGCGCTGTGGGTGAGCCGGCCCTGGTCGTCGACCGCCAGCGTGAGCCAGCCGTGCTCGCCGGCCTCCCACTCGAACGAGATCGTGCCGTCGGGCTCCGCTTGCACCTGGGGTTGGCGCGCGAGCTTGTGGACGAGCTTCAGCAATCGCTCGGCGGCGGCGATCGTCGCCTTTTCCGGGCATTGCCAGCCTCGGGCTTCGATCAGCGGTTCGGCGTCGGCGAGGGCGGCTTGAAGGGCGGCGTGCATGCTGCGATTGTGGCGCCGTCCTGGCGCGCGCCCCGGTGGATCCTGCGACTGCGCGCAGGATGACGCTTCCCGCGCCACCAGGAAAACGAAAAGGCCCCACGGGGCCTGGAGATCAGCTCGCCGCGATCATCCGGCCCGGGCCCCGCCCGCTGGCGCCGGAAGCCGAGTAGACGCTGGTCTGCGCCATCGGACGCGGGATCAGGATCTCGAGGTTCTTTTCGACGCGCGACGTCGCGCGAAACAAGGCTTCGCGTTGCGCGG
>Ga0302157_10000419_pt1 | contig 56355 bp, 43 predicted proteins | sample I_Bog_N3_3_FD_193502 | JGI IMG/M metagenome (GOLD analysis project Ga0302157, IMG submission 193502) | Peat permafrost microbial communities from Stordalen Mire near Abisko, Sweden - I_Bog_N3_3 | ecosystem: Environmental > Terrestrial > Soil > Wetlands > Peat | place: Sweden: Abisko, Stordalen... | reverse complement strand
ATGGCGGCGTCCAGCCAGGAGCGCACGTTGGCGGAGGCGGCGCGGGCCGCCGCGTCTACGACGGGGTCGTTGGTGAGGTCGGTGAAGAGATACTGGAAGATGGTGCTGGCCCAGGCCTGGAGGTCCTGCAACGAGACGGGCGTGCAGCCGTAGTACGCGGAGACCAGCATCGCCGGCACGGGGAGCGTGAGCTGCGAGACGACTTCAAGCTGGCCGTGGGATTGCGCGACCAGCTTTTCCGCGGTGCCGGCGACGAAGGGAGCGATGATGCCCGGCAGATCGCTGCGGCGAATGACCGTGCGCATGTGGGCGACGTCGCGCTCGTAGTCGGGGCAGTTGGCCATGCCGAGGAAGAAGTCCTCCTGGCCGGTGACGACGCGCATCTTGGGGCCGTAGGTGACGGAGAAGACGTCGTCGCGGGTGAGCACGTCCTGCACGTCGGCGCAGCGGGTGATGAGGGCGACGCCCTTGACGATGAGCACCGGCTTGAAGCGGCGAAGGACGGCGAAGACGGGTTCGGGGTACTGGAGTGCGTGCTGCTTGAGCTTGTCCAGCATGGCTGAGGCGTCGGCCTCAATGGCGGAGAGGTCGAAGCTGGCGGTTGCCTCCTGGGCTTCGAGGGTGGTCTTGAGGCGCGCGAGCTGGTCTTCGATGGACATAACAAGATTCTCTGGTTCCCGCGGGGGGTAAAGCCGTACCCATCGCGTGTAGTTTTTTGTAGCACAACCAAAATACAGGGGTCTCTGCACCCCATCGAGCAAAGAACGCTCGTTGGGGACTCCGCTCTCCACTTCGCCAAACGATGAAGCCGTTTGGCTCCGGTCGAGATGACGGCTACTGTGGGTCGACGAGATGACGGCTACCGTGGATCGACGAGTTCGCGGGCGATCATGGCGAGCGCGGTGATGCTGGGGAGGAAGAAGTAGTCGCCGCCGCGCAGCTCGACGAAGTTGGGCAGAGCGGTGCAGAAGAGCGGCGGGTTGGCGGCCGTGGCGTCGCCCTGGATGGAGAAGCGCTCGCCTTCTTTGTGGGTGCCGAGGAGCAGGTCCTTCTCGTTGCCGAGGTGCGCGTCGTTGCCGTAGGAGATCCACTGCTGCTGCACGAACTCAAACTGGCGGGAGAGGCAGGCGTTGAGCACCATGAAGACGACGCCGCGGTCGGTGGAGTCCAGCGTGGCGATCTCGGATTGAGTGAGTGGCGCGTTGGGATCGGGCGGCTCCGGCGTGTACGGACCATAAGGCAGGCCGCGGCGGGTGATGCGGCGGCGGTTGACGAGCTTGCCGTTGAAGCCGAAGGCGTCGCGGGGATGGACGCGGCGGACGTGCGCGCCGATGGGGCAGCGCGAGCCGGAGGCGTCGGCGCCGTAGGTGAAGTCGGTATTGAGGTTGGGGTCTTTGACGATCGCTTGATCGGGCGCGTCGGGGGAGCTCTCGATGGGCGTGCCGTCGCGCCAGCGGCCGATGAACTTTGAGGCGAGTTTTTCCTTGGCGTCGTCGCTGCTGCTTCCGTAGCGCGCGGCCCAGGTGTTGAGGAAGTTGCGGTAGGTGCCGACGTTCTCATGCAGCTTGCGGTAGACCATGAAGGTTCCGTTGGCGGCGAGGATGTGCGGGACGGGAGCGACGGGGAGTTCGCCGGCCTCGTCGGCGTAGCCGAGCAGGAGTTCGCCGGTGGCGAGCGGAGCCCAGGTCTTGCCGTCGGGCAGGAGCTTGCCCTGGCCGGGCTGGGTGCTGCGGCAGACGCCGAGGTAGTCGGGGTTGCCGAAGCCGTCGGTGTAGCCGAAGTGTTCCTTGGTGGTGAGCTGGCCGTCGATGACGAGTGAGCCGGCGTCCTGTGCGTCGAGCAGGCGCACGCCGGTGGAGGTGACGAGCGCGGAGAGCTCGGCATGGCGGGCGTCGAGCGCCGCAGGGGTGAGCGCGTGGATGGCGAGCCAGGCGTGGACGTGGCCTTCGCGCCAGAGCTCGTCCCAGTGCTCGGGGGCGTTCTTTCCGGTGTCGCCGAGGATGTTGGCGCGGGCCTTCATGCCCTGCTGGAACTCGACTGGGAAGCTGATGAGCGTGGCGATGGGCAGCTCGAGCGCGGCGAGGCCCTTGAAGGTGAAGGCGATGTTGACGGTGCTCTGCGGCTTGCCGCCTTCCCAGAGCTGGCCGGTGGTGACGGCGGGAAGAAGCTGCCCGAGGAGATGGCGCGCGGACTTTGCATCCGGAAAGTGCAGGAAGCAGAAGCGCGCGCAGGGCATGTTGTATCCGCGGAGGACGAAGCCCTGTATGTCGGTGGCGTTGAGTTTGCTCATCGCGGGCCTCCTGTCGGGATGATGCTGCAGGGAGCGGGGCAGGGGAGCGCGCGAAGTGTCTGCACGAAGCTGAGGAACTCGCGTTGCAGTTGCGCGGGCTCCATGCCCTGGTGCGACGCGATGAAGTGCGCGACGGCCTGCTGGGTTTGCAGCGCGGTGAGGGTCTGGGTGACGGACTTGTTGTTGACGGCGGCGAAGAAGAACGAGGTGGGAATCTGGCAGGCCTTCATGTAAGCGACGAGCTTTGTGGCGTCTGCGGCGCCGGGGTAGCCGGTGCAGTGCTGCCAGACGGCGTCAAGATGCTCGGGGACGGCGGAGGCGAGGCCGCGGATGTAGGGATCGACGTCGCTGTCGCAGTTGGTCTCAAAGACGAGGTACTTGGATTGGAGGTGCTCCTCGATGGCGGGCGAGCCGACGAAGATGACGTCGTCCATGACGGCGAGGCGCGCGAGGTGCGTGCCGGGCGCGATGGCGAAGGGGCTGCCGGCGCGGGTGTCCAGCGTGGAGAGGTAGTCGCGGATCTGGAGGTCGTGCGAGGGCGATGCCGCCGCATCATTAAGGATGGGGCAGAGGAAGGTGAGGCCGAAGACGCTGCCGTTCTGGTTCGACATAGGTGTTCTCTAAAAGACCGCAGGTGCATCGCCGAGAGTGCCGAGATTGGCTTGCGCGGCGAGGACAAACTGTAGATAGGCTGCATGGAACTGCTCGGGTGTTTGCGTGGCCGCCTGCGCGGCGAGCGTGTCAAGCGCGGCGACGACGATGTGCGCGGCCTTGGTGTCGTTAGCGGTGGCCTGCGGGTAGGAGGTGTAGTAGTAGTCGGTGTCGAACTGGACGCGGGCGATGTACTCCTTGAATCCGGTGACAGGGACCGAGCCGGGGAACTTTTCGCTCCAGCGCCAGATGAGGTTGAGGCCGTCGCTGAGCACGTCGGAGAAGGCGTCAATGTACTGGTTCCAGGTGCCGTTGAAGTTGCTGAAGAAGAGCAGGTAGTCGTACTTGAGGGTCTCCTGCTTCTGACCGGAGCTGAGCGAAGGGAAGCGGTTGCGCGGGATGATGACCCAGCGCGCGAACTGGATGAAGGAGAGGTGAATTAAGTCGGCCTGCTTGGACTTGATGTGCCAGAGAAGGAAGAAGATGAGGCGCAGAATTCGCGTCTTCCATGGCTTCATGGGCGTGATGGCGTTCATCGCGTAGAGCTTGCCGTTGATGTTGCTCATGGGAACCCCAATGAGACCTGCGGAGATAGGAAGGAAGGTGTTTCCAGGGGGCGGTGCCGGGCTCGTGTGGCCGCGGATGAAATCTTGAGGTTCGCGAAATTATGCCACAGCGCGGGGGCTGAGGGTAGGGAAATCGGCGCGGGGCTAATGTGCGCGCTGGAGTTTAGGGACTGCGGTACAGGAGCCGTCGCCGCCGGCCTGGTCGAGGAAGGCGGGGTCGAGCGGGTCGGCGGAGCGGCCTACGTAGGGCGCGACCGTGATGCAGCGGCAGCCGGCGTCGCCGAGGGTGACGTTCTTGAGCAGGAACTCGGAAGAGATGGAGCCGACGAGGATCTGTTCGGCGTCCATGGGGGACTTTGGGCCAAGATTGTAGGAGCCCTTGGCGGAGTAGCCGAGGCCGCTGAACGCAGGGTAGATGCCGTAGTTGCGCTGCAGCCAGGTGGCCAGCGCGGCGTTGGCTGGCTGCTGGAGCGCGGCGGCGTAGTCGAGGGTCTGGGCCAGCGCGATGGGGACGTTGTCGCCGGGGGTGTCCTTGTAGGCGAGTGCGAAACAGGAGACCTGGACGGCGGGGTCGGTGGGGGCGGCGCAGTCGGCGGGGGTGACGGGGTGGTCGCGCAGAATGGCGGCGAAGACGTTGGGCCAGGTGGCGAGTATGGCGTCCACCGCCGCGGGGTTTGGAACGTGGCAGCGCATGGCGACGAGGTACTGTGTGGGCTGGTCTTCGAGTCCAGAGTAGAGCGGCTGCTGCTGCAGGGTGAGCGGCGGTTCGTACTGCGCCGTCGCGGTGAGGAACGCACGCACCGCGCCGGGACGTGCGAGTGTGGTGACCGTGGGCTGCGAGGGGAAGAAGCCGACGCGGAGGTAGTCGGTGGGGACGCTCTCGCGGATGCGGTTGACCACCAGCACCGGAGCGGCGGGCGCGAGGGAGACGATCGGCGTGATGATGTGCTGCGCGGGGGCCTGCTGGAGGGCTTCTGTCTGCGGGGCTGCCAGCGTGGGCGCGGTGGCGGCCGCCGGCGCGGCAGCGTGATGGGGGTTGCAGCCGGTCAGCAGGAGGTCGGCCGAGAGGAGCAGCGTGATGAGGCCCGCGACGCAGAAGGATTTTTGCATGGCGGAAGGGTACACCTTCCGGGAGGAATTGCAAGGGGAATCAACGGCGAGTGGCTTGTCGCAAAGTGCGCAAAGTTGATGCGGAGTTCGCGAAGGTCAGGCGTTGGCGCCGTGGCATTTTTTGTACTTCTTGCCGGAGCCGCAGGGGCAGGGTTCGTTGCGGCCGACTTCGTTGGTGACGCGGCGCTGGGTGGGAGCGGCCCCGTTTCCGCTGGAGATGCGTGCGGCTTCCAGGTCGCGCTGTTTGGTGCGCGCAAACTCGCGCTCGAGTTTGTCGATGGTGGTGGCGGGCGAGCGGCCCGGGACAAAACCGCCGGCCATGCCACCCGCATCTGAGGAGTTTCCGCCGGAGGGAGAGATGTATTTGGTGTCGGCAGACGGCGCGCGGAGCGGGAGATCCTGCTGCGCGGGCTGGGGCGCGCGGTTGCGGGATTGCAGGCGCATGAGCTCTTCGAGCGACTCGATGGGCGTGCCCTCCGGCGAGAGCAGCGACATGCGGAAGAGGTGCCGCGCGGTCTGCTCCTGGAAGGCGAGCATCATCTGCTCAAACATCTCGAAGGACTCCTTCTTGTAGGCGACCAGCGGGTCCTGCTGTGCGTAGCCGCGCAGGCCGATGCCTTCCTTGAGGTGGTCCATGTTGAGCAGGTGCTCTTTCCAGAGGTTGTCGAGGACGCCGAGCATGGTGTGGCGCTCGCGGGCGCGCATGTTGCCGGGGCCGAAGGCGGTGTCAAAGAGCAGCTCCTGGCTGTCATAACGCTCGCCGAGCAGGGTAAAGATGGTCTCGCCGAGTTCGTGGCGGGAGAGTTCGTCGATGTTGATGCGGTCTTTGAGCTGAAGGCCGAAGAGCTCGTGAATCTGCGTGACGATCTGGTCGGCGTTCCACTGCTCGGGGTGGGCCTTGACGGGCGCGAACTCGTCCAGGATGTTGGAGAGGATGGTGGAGACGTAGTCCTCGGTGATGAGGAGCTTTTGCGCGACTCCTTCCATGAGCTGGCGGCGGAGCGAGTAGACGGCCTCACGCTGCTTGTTCATGACGTCGTCGTACTCGAGGACGTGCTTGCGGGACTCGAAGTTCTGGCTCTCGACCTGCTTCTGCGCGGCCTCGATGCGGCGGGAGATCATGCGGCTTTCGATGGGCACGCCCTCTTCCATGCCGAGCGATTGCAGCAGCGTGCTGACCCACTCGCGCGCGAAGATGCGCATGAGGTCGTCTTCGAGCGAAAGGAAGAAGCGCGAGGAGCCGGGGTCGCCCTGGCGGCCGGCGCGGCCGCGGAGCTGGTTGTCGACGCGGCGGGACTCATGGCGCTCCGTGCCGAGGATGTGCAGGCCGCCGGCTTCGATGACGGCGTCGTGCTCGGTGAGCGTGGCGGCGGCGTGTTTGGCGATCGCCTCATCCCACTGCTGCTGGGAGACCTCAAACTCCTGCGACTGATAGTAGAAGCGGACGAAGCCGGAGGCGGCGACGGGAGAGATGGCGCCTTCCGCGGCGGAGACCGAACGCGCGACGCTGGTTTTGACCAGATCCTGGCGGGCCATGAACTCGCTGTTGCCGCCGAGCAGGATGTCCGTGCCGCGGCCGGCCATGTTGGTGGCGATGGTGACCATGCCGAGACGGCCGGCCTGGGCGACGATCTCGGCCTCCTTCTCGTGGAACTTGGCGTTGAGGACGACATGGCGGACGCCTTTTTTCTTGAGGATGTCGGAGAGGCGCTCGGATTTTTCAATGCTGGTGGTGCCGACGAGGACGGGCTGGCGGTCGGCGTGCAGGCGCTCGATCTCGTCGGCGACGGCGGCGTACTTTTCCTTCTCAGTGCGGTAGACGACGTCAGGGTTTTCGATGCGCCGCATGATGCGGTTGGTGGGGATGACGACGATCTCGAGCTTGTAGATCTTGTCGAACTCGGCGGCTTCGGTTTCGGCAGTGCCGGTCATGCCGGAGAGCTTCTTGTAGAGGCGGAAGTAGTTCTGGAAGGTGATGGTGGCAAGCGTCTGGTCTTCCTTGCGGATGGCGACGCCCTCTTTGGCTTCGACGGCCTGGTGGAGGCCGTCGGACCAGCGGCGGCCGGGCATGAGGCGCCCTGTGAATTCGTCGACGATGATGACCTCGCCGTCCTTGACCACGTACTCGACGTCGCGCTTGTAGAGCGTGTGTGCCTTGATGGCGACCTCGATGTGGTGCTTCATGTCCCAGTTTTCGGGTTCGGCGATGTTGCCGATGCCGAGGAGCTTTTCAATGCGCTCCCAGCCTTCGTCGGTGACGGTGATGGCGCGGGCCTTCTCATCGATGACGTAGTCGCCGGTCCAGGTCTTGGACTGCGACTCAAAGTTTTCAATCATCTCGCCCTCTTCGAGCTGGGGGATGATCTTGTCGGCGATGGCGTATTTGTCGGTGGTCTTGTCGGTGGGGCCGGAGATGATGAGCGGGGTGCGGGCCTCGTCGATGAGGATGGAGTCGACCTCGTCGACGATGCAGTAGAAGTGGCCGCGCTGCACCTGGTCGGGGAGCTCGAACTTCATGTTGTCGCGCAGGTAGTCAAAGCCGAACTCGTTGTTGGTGCCGTAGGTGATGTCGGAGGCGTAGGCCTCGCGGCGCTGGTCGTCGGAGAGGTCGTGGACGATGACGCCGACGGTCAGGCCGAGGAAGCCGTAGATCTTGCCCATCCACTCTGCGTCTCGCTTGGCGAGGTAGTCGTTGACGGTGACGACGTGGACGCCGTGGCCGGCGAGCGCGTTGAGGTAGCAGGGCAACGTGGCGACGAGGGTCTTGCCCTCGCCGGTCTTCATTTCAGAGATTTTGCCGGAGTGCAGGACCATGCCGCCGATGAGCTGGACGTCAAAGTGGCGCATGCCGACGACGCGGCGGCCGGCCTCGCGGACGACGGCGAAGGCCTCGGGGAGGATGCCGTCGAGGGCCTGCTTTTCGGCCTCGGCGATGGCGTCTGTGTCAGCGGGGTCGAGGCCTTCGATGGCGGCGGCGATGCGGGCGCGGAACTCGAGGGTTTTGGCCTTCAGGTCGTCGTCAGAGAGTGCCTGCATGGCGGGTTCGAAGGCGTTAATCTGCGCGAGGACCGGCTGCATGCGCTTGACGGCGCGTTCGTTACTGGTGCCAAAGACCTTGGCGAGTGCGTTGTTGAGCAAAACGGATACCTTTCGGGCTGCCGCGAGATAGAAAGCGCCCAAGATTCAGTGTAAACGGTCTTGGGGGTGGGGCCTGGTGTGGGCAGCAGGCGAAGGAAGTGGAGAGTGGGTTCCCTCCGGGGAAATGTTTCCCACGGGGATATTTTCGGTTGACAAGCGTGGAAGCACCTGTCTAGGATTCAGCCGCTCAGAAATACTTTCTGTAATGGAACTGCAATTTTGGAGGAGAGCCCTATGCTGCACTTTGAACGTCATGATGTTTCGCCGGTACGCCGGCGCGCTGCTCTGGGAATCCTGCTGGCCCTGCTGCTGTGTTGCACCGGCAGCATGAAGCTGATGGCTCAACTTTCCTCGCGGGCCAACATTACGGGAACCGTGTCCGACACGACCGGCGCGCTGGTAGACGGCGCGACGGTGACGTTTACGGATGAGGCGACGAAGGTCTCCATCGGGACCGTGTCCAACAAGGACGGCAGTTACGAGTCGCCCACGCTGACCGTGTCTACCTATACGGTATCCATCTCCAAGGCCGGCTTCAAGAACTACACCGTCAAGGGTATTGAGCTGCATCCGACGGAGACGGCACAGGTGAACGGGACGCTGGCGGTGGGCTCGGCCAGTGAGACGGTCACGGTGCAGGGGACCTCGACCGATGTGGAGCTTTCTTCTTCGGAGAACTCGGCGTACATCTCCGGCGCGCAGGTGGCTTCGCTACCGATGAACGGGCGCAACTACTCGTCTCTTGCCGGATTGCTGCCGGGCGTGAACAACACCTCACAGGGCTCGGCGCTGACCACCGGCGGCCGCTCCACGAACAGCTCGCTTTCCATCAACGGCATGGCCGTGGCGCGCAGCTTCTATGCGGTGGACGGAATCTGGAATGAGAACACCGGGAATATGACGCAGCAGTCGGTGATCCCGAACCCGGATTCGATCGAAGAGGTGCGCGTTCTGCAGGACAACTTCTCCGCGCAGTACTCGCTGCTGGGGTCTTCGGTGATCCTGGTGCAGACCAAGAGCGGAACTTCTACCCTGCACGGCGCGGCCTGGGAGTTCCTGCGCAACGACCTTTTTAATTCCAAGCCCTACTTCCAGGTTTCACCCGTCATCCCGCCCTACAAGCAGAATATCTTTGGGTTCAATGTGGGCGGGCCGGTGTTCATACCGAAGGTCTACAACAGGGACCGGCAGAAGACCTTCTTCTTCTGGGACGAGTCGTACGTGGTGCTGCATGTGCCCAACCAGACCCTCAGCCAACTCCCCACGCCGAACCAGATCGCCGGCTGCTTCGTTTCGCCGATCAAGGACCCGACGACCGGAAATCTTTTCCCGACGGTGGCCACCTGCAACGGAGCGAACGGCATCTTCTACCAGGTTCCGGGCCCGAGAATCAATACGAGCTCCGAGGCGTACCTGACGACTCTCTATCCGGCACCGAACTATGTCCCCACCGGGACCGGCACGCAGAATTACATCAATAACCAGGCGCAGACGACCTACCAGCGTGACGACCAGATCAAGGTAGACCACTACTTCACGCCCAACTACCACCTGCTGGCGGAGTATTTCCAGGAGTACCAGAAGTTTGCGCAGAACCAGGTGGCCGCCAGCACGACCCCAATCACCTCGGAGACTGACTTTACCAACAACAAGCTGGCTGCGGTCACGCTGACCCAGACTCTGACGCCGAACCTGGTCAACACGACGAGCGTCGCGATGAATATCTTCCTGCTGAACCTGACCATCGTGGGAAAGACTGACATCAGCCAGATCCCAAACTTCAGCGAGACCCTGTTCTATCCCAATGCCAACTACTCCACCCGCACCCCTGTGGTCTCATTGGCCGGAAGTCTCGCTGGGCAGGGCATCAGCCAGCGGCCGATTCCCCATGCCTCCGATCTGGACGATACCCTCGGCGACAACGTGAGCTGGCTGAAGGGCAAGCACTACATCACGGCGGGCGTGACCTTTGTGTTCAACACCAAGCGCCAGCTTTCGACCAATGCCAGCGGCAACCAGAGCAATGGGGCTTTCTCTTTCAACGGCACCTCCACCGCGCCCACCGCTGCACAGAAGACCACGGCGGGCGCGTGCAACACCGGCAATGCGATTCCAGCTTCGCAGTGCACGCAGGACGAAGGAGTGGCGGACATGCTGCTGGGCTATATCGCCAGCTTCAACCAGTCCAGCTATGTGCCTCACGGCGTCATCCACGACTTCTCGTACTCCCCGTACGTGGAGGACAGATACCAGTTCAACAAGAACCTGACCCTTACCCTGGGACTGCGGGTCTACCACCTGCCGCTACCCTATGGGCCGCCGGGATCCGAGACTGACTTTGTGCCCTCGGCGTTCAATCCAGCCCTGGCACCCACCGTGAACGAATTCTCCGGCGTGACCAATGTGCCGACCGGCGCGACTTACAGCAATGGCCTGCTCTATAACAGCGGCCTGCCGGGTGGCCTGCCGTACAACTTCTCGAACATGCACAACTGGTACTTCGGACCGGATGCGGGCTTTGCGTGGGACGTCTTCGGCGACGGCAAGACCAGCCTGCGCGGCGGCTACGGCATGAGCTACACGCGCATCTTTACCAACCAGGACTGCTCCTTCAGTTGCGACTCGAATCCTCCGGTCTTTGCCAACGAGGCCCTGACGAACCTGAAGTTCCCCACTACAACGAGCTGGAACGTAGCAGGGGCGGGCGGTGTGGCCGCCACAACGACGAGCGCCCAGGCCCTGGCAGCGACAGACCCGAACATCCAGGCCTCGCCGGTAGCCAGCTATTCGCTGGGCGTGCAGCACCAGTTCCCGGCGAACTTTGTCGCCTCCGTGGTTGGAGCGGGTAGCCGTATCCAGCATCTGGTGGGCACCTGGAACATCAACCAGCCGATGCCGACCGTGGTGAATGGAGTGAGCTACGACTTCAACCCGCTGCTGAATGCGAACCCGGCCAATGCAAACAAGGGCGACAACGCGGCGTACTGGGCACCCTACCAGGGTTATGCGGGCATCAGCACCGTCTCCACCCGGCTATGGCAGGAGTGGAACGGACTTGAGGTATCGGTCAAGCATCCGGTGACCAATTCGCTGAACTTCTCTTTCGCTTACACTTGGTCGCACAACACGACCAACCTGTCCGGCTCGATCGACCCGTATGACCTGAACCGCTTCCACGGCAATGCGGAGAGCCTGAACTATCCGCAGTCGGTGGCGATCACGCTGATCTACAAGGAGCCGTTCTTCCAGCACTCCAACGTCTTTGTAAAAACCGCGCTGGGCGGATGGAGCTTTGACGACATCACGACCTTCCGCAGCGGAACGTCGCTGTCGCCGGGCCTGAGCGTCACCAATCAGGGCCTGGCGTTGCGGCCGGACCAGGTGCCGGGTTCCAATACCGATGGGCCGAAGACATGGAAGAACGGATCGAGCCAGCAGTGGTTCAATACGTCGGCGTTCTCCTGCCCGGGGCGTGTCGACGGGCTCAACTGCGGGACGATGCCCGCGACCAGCTATGGACTCTATGGCCACGCCCAGACGGGTATCATCCGCGGGCCGGGCCAGGAGATCTACAACATGGCTCTGTTCAAGCAGTTCAACATCACGGAGAAGGACTATATCGAGTTCCGTGCCGAGGCGTTCAACGCGTTCAACCACACCAATCCCAGCAACCCCAATACGTCCCTGGGCAACTCAAACTACGGAAAGATCACCGGCGCGGCCGATCCCCGCATTATGGAGCTGGCGCTGCGGTTGAAGTTCTAGACCCGGCGATTGCAAAATTTGTAAGCGGAGTTAGCCTGTGTGCCCCATGTCTCGTGAGAGGCATGGGGCCGCGTGGCGTTTGGGGGTACGAGCAGACCCCGCCCATGAAGGTGAAGCTGTCATGAACGGGGCACCCGGTGAATGCAAAGGCAAAAGCGAACGCAATGTACGCAATGTTTAGGCAATGGGCGCGATGTTTGAGCGATGGTCGCGGAGTGGTTAGGGTGCGGGTTTTGTCGGGTTTCGAGTGATGAGTTTGTGAGTTTCGAGCTATTGCCCGTCGGGCTTGAGGTAGGCAGCGAGCGGGGAGTGGATGCGGCGGAGGGCGATGGTGACGTCGTGGGCGTTGGCTTCGGCGCCGATCGCGCTGGAGTGGGTGTGGTCGATGGGGAAGAGCAGAGCGGTCTGCGTTGGGCCGAGGGCCTGGAGGCGGTCGGCGGCGACGGTGGCCATGTCGGCGAGCGGGACGTGCTCGGCTGCGGCGAGCTGGGTGTCGATGTCGCGGAAGCCCATGTCGCGCTCGATCTGAGGAGTGCCGGCGGCGTCGGGCTTCCAGACGTTGCGGATGGTGGGGGTGAGCAGGATGGGCGTGGCGCCTTTGGCGCGGGTGTCTGCGAAGTATTTGCGCATGTACCAGCCGTAGGTGTGGACGGTCTCCACGGTGAGGCCGGCGAGCGGGCCGGTGGTGAAGGGCTTGAGGATGGGGACGTCGACGGTCTCATCGCCGAGGGAGTGGATGGAGGTGCGGGATTTGGCGTCGTGGAGTACGGTGTCGGCGGTGCCGCCGCCGTCGTTGTGGCCCATCTGGAAGAGGACGTAGTCGCCGGGCTTGATCTCGGAGAGGGTGTGGGCCCAGAGGCCCTCGTTGTAGTAACTGCGCGAGGAGCGGCCGGCGCGGGAGCGGTTGGCGACGTTGATGCGCGTGGTGTCAAAGAACGGCGCGAAGTGGTCGCCCCAGCCGAGGTCGACGTTGTTGCGCGCGGTGGAGTCGCCGACGATGAAGACGGTGGGCAGCGCGGGGTTGAGTGGGGCGTCCTGCGGAACGGCGGCCTGGGTGGGGGTCGCGGGAGGGGTGGACGGGGCTTGGGCTGAGGCGGAGAGAGCGAGCAACGTGGCGGGCAGTGCGAAGATGCGGAGCGAGTGACGGAGGTTCATGCGAGAAAGAGTAGCATCCGGCGCGGCCTTGACGACAGATGGAACGTCTTTGCAATTGGATGCGACCACAAAGTTTTGAAGAGGTTCAGGAGGAGCAGCATGAAGAGGCGTTGGGTAGCGGCAGCAGGGTTGGTGGCGCTCGGATTTGCCGGGGTGCAGGCGTGGGCGCAGGGCGGAGTTGAGGCGTGGCAGGACCCGCAGAGCTGGAGCGCGGTCAAGCCTGTGGAGACGGACAATATCGTATTTGAGAATGTGCCGCTGATCGCTAACCCGAGTGCATCTCCCAATCCGGGTACGCCGGGCGGGATACGCGCTCCGCTGCCGAACACAGCGCCGCCGGGGACGCTCGATCTGCACGTCGACCTGTATCTGATTCCCGCGAAGAAGCCGACGCCGGTGGTGATTCAGTTCCACGGTGGCGGATGGATTCGCGGAGACCGTCCTGACTCATTCGGCACGTTCCGGGCGCTGCTCGCGGCGGGCATGAGCGTGGTGACGGTTCAGTACCGCAACGCCAAGGATGCGCCGGCGCCGGCGGCCGTGCAAGACGTGCGCTGCGCGATGGCTTGGGTGAAGGCTAACGCGGCGAAGTACAACTTCGACATGAATCGTGTGATTTTGTATGGCGGCTCGGCGGGCGGGCACCTGGCGCTGATGGGCGGTTACGCGCCGTCGAGCTTCGATACGCCGGGATGCACCGACCAGCCGAAGGTGGCGGCGGTGCTGGACTTCTACGGGCCGACGAATCTGGTGGAGGGATTGAGTGAGCATGGAAGCGCCAGCTCGATCCGCCAGTGGCTGGGGACGCAGCTTCCGTTGCCGAGCACGGGCTCGACTCCCGCTGGACGGCCTGCGCCGCCGCAGTGGCCGGCGCCGGACGCGAAGACGCTGGCGCTCGCGAGGAAGCTTTCGCCGATGACCTATGTGAAGGCGGGTGTGCCGCCGACGTACATCGTGAACGGCGAGAAGGACCCCGCCGTGGACCCGACGCAGGACGCGCAGTTGAAGAAGGCGCTGGATGCGGCAGGCGTGCTCAACGGCCAGTACATCGTGCCGGGCGGCGGACACGGCAACTTCCCGCCGGCGGAGGCGGACAAGGCGATGCTGCTGTGCCTGCAGTTTCTGAAGGCGCAGGGCATTCTGGAGTAGGTGGCCGGAAGAGTAGGATAACCGCACCGAGGTCAGCAATGAGCGATGCAGTGGTGGCGTATGCGAAGGCGAATGGGGAGCGGTTTGTTGAAGAGCTAAAGGATCTGCTGCGGATTCCGTCGGTGTCGACGGACCCGGAGCGTGCGGGGGATGTACGCAGGGCTGCGGAGTTCGTCGCGGAGGGGCTGCGCGCGGCGGGCATGGACGGCGTAAGACTCATCGAGACGAGCACGAAGGATCGGACCGGGCATCCGCTGGTGTATGCGGATTGGCTGAAGGCCCCGGGCAAGCCGACCGTCCTTTTGTATGGGCACTATGATGTGCAGCCAGCCGAGCCGCTGGAGGAGTGGAAGAGCCCGCCGTTTGAGCCGGAGGTTCGCGACGGCAACATCTATGCGCGCGGCGCGGTGGACGACAAGGGCCAGATGTGGATGCACGTGAAGGCGCTGGAGAGCCTGCTGAAGGCCGACGGCAAGCTGCCTGTGAACGTGCGGGTGATCGTGGAGGGCGAAGAGGAGGTCGGCGGTGAGGGCATAGCGGCGTTCGTGCGCGAGCACGGCGACCAGTTGAAGGCCGATGCCGCGCTGGTGAGCGACACCGAGATGTTCGCGCCGGAGCTGCCGACGCTATGCGTGGGGCTGCGTGGGATGATCTACACCGAGCTGGAGGCGCGCGGCGCGGCAACCGATCTGCACAGCGGGATGTACGGTGGCGCGGCGCCGAATCCGTTTGTGGCGCTGGCGCAGATCATCGCGCAAATTAAGCGCGAGGACGGGCACATTGCGATTCCGGGGTTCTATGACGGGATTGAAGAGCCGAGCAAGGATGAGTTGAAGGCGTGGCGCACGCTGCCGTTCGACGAGGAGGAGTACCGGAAGAAGGAGGTGGGCTCGACCGAGCTGACGGGCGAGACGATGTTCAGCGTGCTGGAGCGGACGTGGTCGCGGCCGACGATGGATGTTCATGGCATGCCCGGGGGGTTTATCGGAGCGGGTGCGAAGACCGTGATTCCGGCCAAGGCGACGGCGAAGATCAGCTTCCGGCTGGTGCCGGGGATGAAGCCGGACGACATCTTTGCGAAGTATAAGAAGTTCATGGAGCAGATCTGTCCGGCGGGGATACAGGTGAAGGTGACGTTGATCCACTCCGGGGAGCCGATTGTGGTGAGCACGGACAATGCGGCGGTGCGCACGGCGACGAAGGCGATGGCGGAGGTCTTCGGCAAGCCGACGGTGTTTGTGCGCGGCGGCGGGTCTATTCCGATTGTGGGGGACTTTGTGCGCGAGCTGGGGATACCGACGGTGATGATGGGCTTCGGGCTGCCGGACGACAACCTGCACGCGCCCAATGAGAAGTTCCACCTGGCGAACTTTCATCGCGGGATTCAGTCGATTGTGCTGTTTCTGCAGGGCATGGGGGCGTGAGACGGAAAGCGCTCACGCAAAGGTCGCAAAGGTTGCGGAGTTTCGTGAAGGCTGGGTCTTGTTGAGCTTTGAGCCCTGAGCTGGTGAGCTATGAGCGGCGTTTTGTTCAGTTACGAGTGGTGAGTTTATGAGTATTGAGTTTCCACAGTTGGCAGTGCATGGGTTTGTTCTGGCCGGTGGAAGAAGTGTTCGGATGGGGCAAGACAAGGCTCTGCTTCAGTTTGGTGGGCGGCCAATGGTGGAGATCGCCGTGGAAAAGCTTAGGGAGTTTTGTACGGAGGTGTGGATTGCGGGGAGTCGTGAGGACCTGAGAGGGTTTGCGCCGGTGGTGTGTGATGCGCGGGATGACGCGGGGCCTGCGGGTGGGATCGAGGCGGGTTTGCAGGCCGCGGGTGAAGACTGGGCGATGTTTGTTCCGGTGGATGTGCCGCTGATTCCGGGGGAGTTGCTGCGGCGGTGGGCGGAGGCAGTGATGGAGCGGGGAGTTCGTGCGAGCTATCTGCGGTGCGGCGAGGGTCTGCATCCTGCACTGTGCATGCTGCATCAGAATTGCCTGCCGGTGTTCCGTGCGGCATTGGAGAGCGGCGAGCGGAGCCTGTTGCGGATATTTGCGGCGCTGGGGAACGAACTGTGGGTGGCGGAGGTGGCGGAGGTGGCGACAGGGATGGAGCGCGCGGACTGGTTCGCGAATCTGAATACTCCGCAGGAGTTGGAGCGCGCCGGTGGCATACTGGGCGAGAGGGTTGGTGCGCATGAGTGATGAGTTCGAGCCGAAGCATCCGGAGGACGCCGCGGCGCCGGAGTTGACGCCGGATGTGGCTCCGAAGGTAGAGGAGTTCATGGCCGAGACGGCGTTGGCCAACGAAGCGGAGGGCACCGCTGCGGCCGAGGATTCGCACTTTGCGGCCGGCGGAGGGCTGGAGGCGGCATCGTTTGCGGCGGGAGCGGAGACAGGTCCCTATATCTCCTTTGAGAATGTGTGCAAGTCCTTTGGCGACCTGGTGGTGCTGGAGGATGTGAGCTTCTTCATCAACCCGGGCGAGACGCTTTGTATCCTGGGGCGAAGCGGGGTGGGCAAGTCGGTGTCGCTGCAGATATTGATGGGTTTTTTGAAGGCCGACAGCGGGACGGTGATGGTAGCGGGGCAGGACATCGGGGGGCTGAGCGAGCGCGAGATGCAGGAGGTGCGGCGGAAGGTGACCATGGTCTTCCAGAATGGCGCGCTGTTTGACTCGATCACGGTGGGGGAGAATGTGGCGTTTCCGCTGCGCGAGCACGGAAATATGCAGGAAGACCAGATACTGCTGGTGGTGAAGGGGCTGCTGGAGATGGTGGGGGTGGCCGGGATGGAGAACATGCTGCCGAGCGACCTGTCGACGGGGATGAAGCGGTCGGTGGCCATAGCGCGGGCGCTGGCGGCACAGCCGGCGGCGGTGCTGTATGACGAGCCCACGACCATGGTCGATCCGCTGATGGGGCACCTGCTGGGCGACCTGATACAGCGCCTGAAGATGCAACTGCATCTCACAAGTATCGTGGTGACGCACGATATGAGGTTTGCGGAGAAGCTGGCGGACCGGGTGGTCTTTCTGCATGAGGGCAAAGCCCTGTTCTTCGGAACGATGGAGGAGATGCGGCGCAGCGAAGATCCGGTACTGCGGGAGTTCTTTGAATTGGACGAGTTGACCCTGCCTGTCTGAGAATAGGTGGCACGGCTTTTCCGGGTGTGTGGAGAAGCGTAGCCATTCGGGCGTTGATGGGTTTGAAATGGATGTCTTCATCTGACGCACTTCCACCGGCTGTGAGAGTTGCAGCCGATAGCTGGAGATAGATCTGCGGGCCAGGCCCGTGAGCAGGCAGAGATTACGGTGTCGCTATCCCCGACTATATAGAACAAGTCGTACTGCAAAGCCGCCAGCACGAGCATCGCGCCAGCGAGAGTTCGCGCCGTGCAGGGCTGTTTGAACGCTCCGGGATGACCATCTTCGTGTGGACGTTGCTGGATTTTCTAAGCGCAATTGTGGGTGGGTTCATCGCTATTCGAATCCGGTTTGTTTCGGCGCCGGCGGCCTATACGGGAGAGATGCAGCGGCTGTTGAATATATTTCCGCTGATCTCGATAGCATACCTGGTGATCTTCAGCCTGTACGTGGTGATGTTTGCCCGGGTGTATGGGCTGTATCGTTCGCCGGAGGTCCGCAGCGGACTGAACGAGCAGCGGTTGACGATCCAGGCTGTGCTGACCGCCGGGCTGCTGCTGTGCGGGACGCTTTATGTGATGCGCGCGATCGCTGTATCCCGCATTGTGGTGGCGCTGACCCTGGTGCTGACGATGGGTATGATGATGGCGCGGCGGGCGCTATGGCGCAAGCTGAGGGAGAGGCGCTTCCTGCAGGGGTTTGAGACACGCAATGTGCTGATCGTGGGCGAAGGTCGCGTAGGTCAGGCGTTGCGTAACCACCTGGGCTCGCTGCAAAAGATGGGCTTCCGCTTTATGGGCTTTGTCTCGCTGGATACGGGTGGAGAGACGGGCAATCCGCAGGTGGTGGGCAACATCCGCAACTGCGTGGCGGTAGCGCGGGCGCTGTTTGTGGACGAGATCTATTTTTCCACTCCGGCTGACCGGGCGACGGTGATCAAGGTGGTGGATGAGGCACGCGATTACGGAATTGAGGTGCGCGTGGTCCCCGACCTGTATGACGGACTGGCGTGGAATGTGCCGGTGGAGTTCATTGGGAACTTCCCGACCATACCTCTGCATCGGCGCAACTTTCCGCGCACTGCGTTCCTGATGAAGCGGGTGATGGACGTAACGCTGTGCGTGGTGGGGCTGGCGGTGCTGGCGGTGCCGATGCTGCTGGTGGCGCTGCTGATCCGGCTGGACTCGCCGGGGCCGGTGTTCTACAGGGCGCAGCGGATCGGATTGAAGGGGCGGGTGTTCGAGTGCCTGAAGTTTCGCACCATGGTGGACGCGGCCGAGCAGATGCGCTCCAAGCTGGAGACGCTGAACGAGCGCGACGGCGTGCTGTTCAAGATCAGCAAGGACCCGCGCGTTACGCGGCTGGGAACGTGGCTGCGCAAGTACTCGATTGATGAGCTGCCGCAGTTGTTCAACGTGCTGCGGGGCGAGATGAGCCTGGTGGGGCCGCGGCCTCCGCTGGCCAGCGAGGTGCAGAAGTATGACCTGGCGCAGTTGCGGCGGCTGGATGTGCTGCCCGGCATCACCGGGCTGTGGCAGGTGGAGGCGCGGCAGGACCCGTCGTTCGACAGCTACATCTCATTGGACACGGCGTATGTGGAGAACTGGAGTCTGATGCTGGACCTGCGCATCCTGGCGCGGACGGTGGGCGTGGTGCTCGCGGGGACGGGGTCTTAAAGGCAGGGAGTAGGGCGCAGGGAATAGGGAACAGGAAAAAACAGCTGGAGACAGACGTTAGTTGCTACCCGCGGCTGTAGTGGGGGGCAGGCGCTTCAGTTCGGTCTGTGCTCCGTCATATTCATCGAAATTGGTAACGCCGGTATCGATGGATTGCTGAAAGAGACGCCTCGCTTCGATGCGCCGGCCCGCGATGAGTGCCTGTTCGCCGAGATAGAAGTAGGCTTCGCAGTGCTGCTCGCGGTTCTTTTTGGCATCGGAGATCGTAGCAGCCGTTAAGAGCTCAGCGGATGTTATTTTGCCCAGATACAGTTGGACCACGGGCCCCGGCCAGTTGGTCAGGTTGAGCTTCGCAGCGTTGGTCTCCAGGTCGGCCTGGGCGTTCTGGCCTGCTCTGGAAGCGGCAAGATACAGCCACAGGACGCGATAGCGGTTGGTGGGGCTGTCCGCGACTGCGATTGCAAGATCACTCTGGGCTGCGGCGAACTGACCCAGAAAGAAGTGGTCGAAGCCGCGGTTGGTGTAGGCGTCGGAGTCCTTGGGATCGATGCTGATGGCCTGGTCGTAGTCCTGCAAGGCGCGGGCGTAGTCCTTCTCGCCGACGTAGGCGAGGCCCCGGTTGTTGAACTCGCCGGAATCTTTGGGATCGGTTGCGATGGCCTGGTCCAGGTCCTGAATGGCGAGATCGTCGTCCCCGTGGTCCATATAGGCTGAGCCGCGGTCCCTTAGGTCATCCACATCGCCAGGACTGAGCTGCAAGGCCTGATTGAAGTCCTGGATGGCGAGGGGGTAGTTGTTCTCGGCCATGTAGGCTTTGCCGCGCATGGAGTATCCACCTTCTTCCCGGGGTTCGACTCGTATGGCCTGAGTGAAGTCTGCGATGGCGTGGTCAGAGTCATCCTTAATCAAGTAATTGGTACCGCGCAGGATATAGGCAAGGTAGTTGTCAGGTTCCAACTGAACAGCGCGGCTTGTGTCCTGGATAGATCTGTCATAGTCCTGCTTTTCAAGGTAGGCGTTACCGCGATTGACGAACGCATCGGCGTCGTTGGGATCGAGCTGGATGGCCTGGTCTAAGTCCTGGATAGCGTGGTCAAGGTCTTCCTTCTCCAGATAGGCCTTGCCGCGATAGAGGAAATCAATATCCAGACTCGGATCCAGGCGGATGGCCTGAGTACAGTCCTGAATTGCGTCGTCGTAGTCCTTTTTGTTGAAATATGAGATGCACCTGCCGCCAAATGGTTTGGCATAGTTGGCATCGAGGTTGATGGCCTGAGTGAAGTTCTGGATGGCGAGGTCGTTGTCGTCCTTTTCCGCGTAGGCAGCGCCCAGGTTGGTATATGCGATCTTGAGATTGTCGGTAGGCTGCCCTCCAGCCTGAATGACGGCTGTGCATCCACTGATAATGGTGTCCGGGTCCGACGAGTTGCACCGGTCTACATTGTCTTGTGCGCGGGCGGCGAGAGTGCCGGTCGCAGAAAGTAGTGTGATGAGAGCTATCCGTCTTATTGCACGCATATCTTCCTCCCTGGTGGGGTGAGGCGACGCATCCAATCAAGCTCTGGCAGGATTTGCGATTTATCATACGCCGCCCGGACGAAAGCGCCACAAATTTTGTGGCCTGAGGCCTTAGTCTGAAGGCCGTGAGCGATCCGCGCTATACAATATTCGTGTGCGGATCGCGCTGGCTCAGATCAATCCAACTGTGGGTGACTTCCCGGGCAACCTGGCGAAGATAACCTCGTTCGTGAATCGCGCGGCGGAGCAGGGCGCGGAGCTGGTGATGTTTCCGGAGCTGGCGACCAGCGGGTATCCGCCGGCGGACCTTCTGGACAAAGCTTCGTTTGTGGAGCGCGCCGAGGAGACGCTGGCGGCGGTGGCGGCGCTGACCAAGGGCAAGGAGCGGCCGGCGGTGCTGTGCGGCTCTCCGATGCGCTGTGAGGCGGTGCGCGGCAAGCGGGTCCGCAACGTGGCCGCGCTGATGGAGAACGGCGAGCGCAGGTTCGTGCAGCAGAAGATGCTGCTGCCGTTCTATGACGTGTTTGATGAGCAGAGATACTTTGAGCCGGCGCTGGAGCAGTCGCTGTTCGCGGTGAAGGGCCAGGTGCTGGCAATAACCATCTGCGAGGACGCGTGGAACGACAAGCTGTTCTGGCCGCGGCAGAACTATCCGGTGGACCCGATTGAGCAGTTGATGCGGCGTTGGAGTGTGCTGCCGCAGCCAGTGAGCGGGCACAGGCTGATTCTGAATATTTCGGCGTCGCCGTTCTGGCAGGGCAAGGCGGAGATGCGGCAGCGGATGATCTCCGCTCTGGCCAAGCGCCATAGCGCCAGCGTGCTGATGGTGAACCAGGTGGGCGCGAATGACAGCCTGATCTTTGACGGCGCGTCGGTCGCGGTGGACTGGAATGGCGAGGTCATCGCGCAGGGGAGGGCGTTTGAGGAAGACCTGATCCTCGTCGACACCAAGGCGGAGAATCCGGCGGTGGCTGCGCGCGTTGAGAACGATACGGAAGACACATGGAGGGCGCTGGTGCTGGGAACGCGCGACTACCTGCACAAGTGCGGCTTTCAGAAGGCGCTGCTGGGGTTGAGCGGAGGCGTGGATTCGGCGCTGGTGGCGGCGATTGCCGTGGAGGCGCTGGGCGCGGAGAATGTGGAGGCGATTGGGATGCCGAGCGAGTTCTCCTCCAGCGGATCGGTGGGTGACGCGGAGGCGCTGGCGAGGAACCTGGGGATTTCATTTTCGGTGCTGCCCATCGGCGATATCTTTACGCAGTTCAAGCAGACGCTCCATCCGGCGTTTGCGACCGCGGGATCGGACCAGGGGTTTGGGCTGGCGGAGGAGAACCTGCAGCCGAGGATTCGCGGGAGCCTGCTGATGGCGCTCTCCAACAAGAACGGAGGGCTGGTGCTGACGACCGGCAACAAGAGCGAGATGGCCTGCGGCTACTGCACACTGTACGGCGATATGGTGGGTGCGCTGGCAGTGGTGGGCGACGTCTATAAGACGGAGGTCTACGCGCTGAGCCGCTATGCGAACCGCGAGCGTGAGGTGATCCCGGCGGCGATTCTGGAGAAGGCGCCTTCGGCAGAGCTGCGGCCGGGGCAGAAGGACACGGACTCGCTGCCGCCGTACGATGTGCTGGACCCGATCCTGCGCGCCTATGTGGAGGAGTACAACTCGGCGGAGGAGATTGCGCGGGCGCAGAAGGTGGAACTGGAGCTGGTGCAGCGCGTGATCCGCCTGGTGGAGGCGAGCGAGTACAAGCGCCAGCAGGCGGCGCCGGTGCTGAAGGTGTCGCGCAAGTCCTTCGGGCTGGGCCGGCGGTTCCCGATTGCGGCGGTAAGACAGTGACAAGGGACAAGGGACAAGAAAGACGATGAAAGAGGATGGAATGTTGAAGTTGGTTGGAACGGCAGTAGTGGTAATGGTTTTGGGTACGATGGCAGGCGGGGCGCAGACGACGACCCAGGCTCCGGCGGTTTCGGCTCCGGCAGCGGAGCGCACTACGCCGTTTCCTGCGGTGAACGCGAAGGAGTTTACGGCGGCTTCCCCGACCGTGGATGAGGTGAATGCGTTTCTGAAGGCGATCTGGGGGTATGACGACAATCGCATATGGAGCGTGGCGGCTATCGAGAAGACAAAGGCGCCGGGCGTGGCCAGGGTGGTGGTGTTTGTGGCCGACAAGACGGCCCCCAGCAAGACTCCCCAGACCACCGTGTTCTTCACAACACCGGATGGCAAACACGCGATTGCCGACCAGGTCATCGACTTTGGAGCGAAGCCGTTTGAGGCGGAGCGCGAGGAGCTGCAGAGGCGCGCCGACGGGCCTGCCGAGGGCGCGGCGAGCAAGGACCTGGAGATCATCGAGTTTGCTGACCTGCAGTGCCCGCACTGCAAGGAGGCGCAGGAGACGATGTTGAACCTGGCGAAGGAGATTCCGCAGGCCCATATTGTGTTTGAGAATATGCCGATACCGGAGATCCATCCGTTTGCGATGCGCGCGGCGGAGGAGGGTGTCTGCGTTCGCAAGGCCAAAGGTGATGCCGCGTTCTTTACCTATGCGGCGGCGGTCTTTGACAAACAGGCCGACCTGACGCCGACCGGAGCGGATGCGACGCTGGCTGCGGCGGTGACCGCTGCGGGTGGCGACCCTAAGGATGCCGCGGCGTGCGCGGAGACCGACCTGGCCAAGGACGATGTTCATGCCTCAATGGCGCTGGCTGGGGATCTGGGAGTGAACCAGACTCCGACCCTGGTGGTGAACGGACAACTGCTGCCGGCTACAGGGATCTCCTATGATTTGCTGAAGCGGATGATCGCCTTCCGTGCGGAGCAGGACGGCGTGGCCGTGCACCTGCAGCCTACGCTGAGCAATATCCCGTGAGTGAGTATCCGGCAAGGCTGGAGCGGTGCGTTTGAAGATCGCCGTGGTGTCTCCGCATGGCGAGGATGCTGGTCTGTCGCTGGGACTGGCGATTGGGGTCTGGCTGCAGCAGGGGCATGCGGTAGAGGTGGTGAGCTGCTTTACGCGCAGTGAGCACGCGCCGTTCTCGGATGCGGACTCGGTGCACGCGAATGACCGGATGTCGTTCGTGACGGCGCTGCGCCGGCGCGAGGCCGAGGACTGGCGAAGGCAGTACCGCAGCGCGAAGCTCACCATCACCGATCTGAACCTGAAGGACGCGCGGCTGCGGCTGCACTGCGCGGCGGAAGACGTCACCAGCATCGCTGTGAATGAGGCTGATAAGGCCTTTGCGAAGATCCACACGGCGCTGGAGCGCAGCCGGGCAGGCGCGGTGGTGTTTCCGTTGGCGCTGGGCGGGCACGCGGACCACCGCACGGCGATGCTGGCCGCGGCGGCTCCGGTTGGGACGATGGCTGTGGCGTTCTATGAGGACCTGCCCGATGCAGCGGCTGCAGAGGCGGCCATCGAAGAGCAGACGCGAACGGTTGCGGAGGCGATGAGCACGCAACTGGTGCCGGTGTTTGCGGGCGATCCGGTGGATGTGAGCGCGGCTGAGACGAGCAAACGGCGGCAGGCACTGTGTTTTGTGTCGCAACTGGAGGACGCGCAGGTGGAGCTGGTGGCGGGATTCTGCACGGGTTACGGCGGGCGGGAGCGGCTGTGGGCGAATCCGGCATGGCTGGTGAGCTTTCCCGAGACACGGACGGCTTAGCGGGAGAGAGAATTTCTCCAACAATTTGCTTGCAGTTGTGCGGTTCGAGTGGCATTCTCATCGAACAGATTTAAAGACGGTTACAGGCCCGCTCTGCCACCTGCATTCTTCTCCAACTATTTCCCTACAAATTCAATCTCCGACTGGAGGTGAGGAGTTCCATGGCGACGAAGAAGAAGTCAGTGAAGAAGAGTGCGGCAAAGAAGGTGGCGGTGAAGAAGCCGGCTGCGAAGAAGGCGACAGCGAAGAAAACAGCGGCCAAGAAGGCGCCGGCGAAGACAGTTGCGAAGAAGTCAACCGCCGCCGCGGCCAGTTCGAGCACGATCCAGTCAGGCACACCGAACGCCACAATCGTCTCTGCGGGGAACACGCCGGCGGGTGGGTTTGCGTTCGCAAACCCGACGCTGAGCTCGGACAACTACGGCAACTTCACCAAGGCGGACATCTTTGCGGACACCAGCGCGGTGGCGTCCACGCAGTTGCAGCCGGTGCCGGGACCGTGGAAGACGCCCTCGGTGCTGGCGTTGAGCGATGTGATTGGAGCGGCGGCGACACAGCAGATTACCGCGTCCAACAGCATCACGTTCCACTCGGTGGGCGATACCGGCGGCATACACGATCCGTCCAAGCAGTTTGCCGTGGCCGATGCGATGGCGAACGACCTGACAGGCAAGACCTATGCGAGCGGGAGGCCGGCGTTCTTCTTCCACCTGGGGGACGTGGTCTATTACCTGGGGCAGGAGCTATATTACTACGACCAGTTCTACGATCCGTACCGGAACTACGATGCGCCGATCATCGCCATCCCGGGCAACCATGACGGCATGGTCGCGCCGACGGTGAAGCAGAGCACGCTGCAGGGGTTCACGGAGAACTTCTGCACGCAGACGCCCTCGAAGAATCCTGAGGCGCAGGGTTTTGCGCGCACCACGATGATCCAGCCGGGGGTGTACTTCACGCTGAACGCGCCGTTTGTGGACATCATCGGGCTCTACTCGAACATCAGCGAGGGAGCGACGCAGGGAGTCATTAGCGGAAAAGTCGCCGGCCCGGCGCAACTGGCGTTTCTGCAACAGCAGTTGACGGCGATTGCGGCGGCAAGAAAGACGGGACCGCGCCGTGCGCTGATCCTGGCAGTACACCATCCTCCGTTTACCGGCAGCGAGGACCATGCACCCAGTCCGACGATGCTGACGCAGATCGATGCAGCCTGCAAGGCGGCAGGGATCATGCCGGACATGGTGCTATCCGGCCATGCGCACCTGTATGAGCGCTACACGCGGACGGTGGGCGGGGCACAGATTCCGTACCTCGTGGCGGGAATGGGCGGGTACTGGAACCTCTCCGGGATGAAGAAGGGGAGCAACAACCAGCCGCCACCTACGCCGTTCAACGGAACGGATGCGGCGGGTAACAAGCTGGTGCTGGAGACCTTCAACAGCACAACGTTTGGTTACCTGATGCTGACGGTGTCGGCGGCGAGCATCGTCTGCACGTTCTACGGCGTAACACCGGGCGCGGGCGGGCAGGCAGCCGCGGAGGCGGTAGTGGACAAGTTCACGCTGGACCTGAATGCGCACACGGTGAGTTAGGGAGCGTTGCGGCGGTAGATGTCGTAGCTGTCGAGTTGACGGTACAGCGAGAACTGCTGTGCGAGCAGATGCAGCGTGGCGTCCTGTTGCGGCATGGGGTCGGCGGTGAGTTGCAGCGTGCGCTTGACGATGATCCAGCGGATGTTGCGCTCGCGCGCGATCTGGGCGATCTGCGCCGGGGTGTAGGGGTTGCAGGTGGTGTCAAAGAGCAGCACGGGGAACTGCGGGGTGCGGCCGGTGGCGTAGTAGAAGGGGTCCTCGCCGGGCAGCAGGAGGATGCCGTCGTCGCGAGGGATTTCGGCGTCTGTGAAGCGCACCATCTGGTCGAAGGCGGGAAGGTAGGTGCCGCGCGTGGCCATGCCACGCAGGGCGGGCAGGGTGGAGCGCTGCAAGGGGCCGTCGTGGAGCTGGGCGTAGTCCAGGCGCTCGGCACTGGCTGCGTAGAGGGTGCCGCAGGTCAGCAACGTGGCCGCGACGACGGCGGCAAGTGCGGGGACGAGCGGCGTGGTTTGCGGGGAGTCGAGGCCGGCGGCGATGCATGCGAGGAGTTCGGCGAGCAGCAAGACGAATAGCGGCCAGATGGCGTAGGTAGAACCCCAGAGCTGCTGCGAGAGCAGTGTGCCGAAGATGGTCGCAAGCAGGACGAACGGGAGCAGCGTGCGCAGGGTGAGCGTGCGGCGCTTGAGCGCGAGGATGAGGGAGACGAGTGCGAAGGCCGCAGCGAGGATCAGGACGAGAGGCCAGAGGGCGAGCAGGTCGTCGGCGCGGTCGTCGGGGTCAGTGTGCAGCAGCAGGAGAAGGAGCGTCCAGAGGAAGGGGCTGCCCAGCAGAGCGAAGACGAGGATGCGGGTCCAGAGTCTGAATGCAGCGCGGGTACGAAGCAGAAGCAGGGCAACGGCGACGGCGGGAATCTGCCAGAGCAACGCGGGTTCGGCGAAGATGCCGAGCACATCCGCGAAGCCGGGAAGGCGGCGCTGGGAGGCGAATTGGACGGTCCAGTAGACGTAGTTTCCGATGCCTACGGTGAGGTGCAGAAGCAGGGCCGATGCCAGTAGTATGGCGAAGGCAGCAGCGAGCACTGTCAGCAGCGTGGATGGATGTGGAATTGAGGCTTGGACGTCGTCGCGACGGAAACGGCCGAAGACCAGCAGCAGCAAGAGCGCGGCGAACGTTGTGAATAGGAATGGGAGTCCGATGTTCTGCTTGAAGAAGATTGGGGGGATGAGTGCGAAGCCGGCGGTGCAGGCGCGCAGGCGTGACGGCCTGGAGGGCGAATCCAGTCCTCGCAGCAGGAGCAGGGCGATGAGGATGGAGAGGATGCAGTCGCAGTCGTAGAAGGGGGTGGGGAAGATGCTGTAGATGCCGAGGCAGGTGAGGGGGCTGGAGATCAGGAGCGAAATGGTCCATGTATATCCCGCGAACCCAGGTCTCATCCTTCGTAGGCTCAGGACCGAGACCTGGGGCAGCCGGCGGGCGCGCAGGATGCCGAGTGCGAGGCGCCAGGTGAGCACGGTGGCGAGAGCTCCGGCGGCAGCCGCATAGATGACGTGGTGGAAGTAGACGCGCCCAGTGAGGCGGAGGATGGCCGCCTGGAGCAGGAAGGTGAGCGGCGAGTGGACGAAGGGTAGGTCGCGGTAGGGAAGCTGGCCGAGCGACATGCGGTAGGCGCTGTCGAGCAGATAGCCGATGTCCCAGAGGACGGCGAGGCGGGAGTTCTGCCAGAGCACGAAGGCGGCAGTCGCGAGAGAGAGCACCGTGGCCGCGAGCAGGTCGCGTCGCGTCCACGGAGAAGAAAGTTGGAGGCGCGGGTCGGGATCGAACCGACGCATAAAGGTTTTGCAGACCTCTCCCTTACCACTTGGGTACCGCGCCTCATAGCCCACACCACAACATCATCCAGGCGCAGGAACGAAAAAGCTCTTGTCAGGAGTGTAGCGCAGATTGAGGGGTTGTTTGGAGCGGGAGACCGGGGTCGAACCGGCGACATCTTCCTTGGCAAGGAAGCACTCTACCACTGAGCTACTCCCGCCCTGCCAAACGTAAGTATAGCGGCGCGGTGGGGGATTTGCAATTGTTGCGGGTGTGCGTTCGATGGGGTGGGAAAGAGGCAAGAAGCAACGGCAAGAGCTTTGAACGCGATGGGCGCGATGTTTGCGCAATGTACGCGATGTTTGAGGCGGCTGGGATGGAATTGGTGGCCGTGAGCGCTCTATTGGGCCGCGGTGGTGTGGGGCGTGAGCAGGGCGCGGCTGGTGATGCGGACGGCGCCGCGGCGCACGATGTGCGGCGTGATGGTGATGAGCAACTCGTCGTTGGCCTTGGAGATGTTCTGATCGGTGCCCTGGAATCCGGGCAGCTCGCTGAGCCCGGGAAGGCCCTCAATCGATTTTGATTCGTTGTTGTCGATGAGGCTGGCCAGCAGAGCGGTCTGGCCGGCAGGCACGGTGATGGTGGAGGTCATGGCGCGGCTGTTGAGGATGGGGATGCTGTCGACGGTGCCGCCGGCGAGCGCTTCAATCTTCATGTCCAGGGCGAGCTGGACGTCGCCGCCGTGCAGGATCTGCGGGGTGAGCTTGAGCGTGATGCCGAGATCTTCATACTGAATCTGGGGGATGGTGGTCTGCGTGCTGCCGAGGTACTGCGAGAGCAGCGAGCTGACGCTGGCGCCGTTGACGGTGAGGCCTGCGACTGAGGATGCGAGCGAGCTGCTGATGCCGGAGCTGTAGGTGGCCGTGACGATAGGGTAGCGTTCGCCGGCCTGGAAGGTGGACGCCTGGTGGTTGGCGGAGCGGATCTGCACAGCATCCAGGGTGCGGACGTCTGAGGAGTTGAGCAGAAGGTCGAAAGATGTACTTGAACCAAGCGCGAGACCTGCCAGAGGGACGCCATCATAGGTGCCGATAACCCCCAGGAGACTCGTGAATTGACTCGTGCCCGAGACCCCGGCGGCGACAAGAAACAGGAATTCAGTCAAGGCATCTTTGGCCGAATTTCCGGTCAGCGTAATCAGGCCGCCGGCGATGGCCTGGTTGATCAGCGTCTGGTTGGCCGTAATCAGGTTTTGAGCAGCGGTGGCAACCCCGAAGACACCAGCGGAGTTGGGGAGGTTGGCTCCGATGTTGTTGTTGGTGGTGCGGTCGATCTCATAGAGGCGGACGTCGAAGAGGACCTCGGAGCCGCCGTCGAGGATGTCGGCGAAGGTGGCGTTGACCAGGCGGAGGGTGTCCTCGGGGCCGCGCAGGAGCATGTCTCCTCCGGTGGCGCTGGCGGTGACCTGGGTGAGGTCGAAGACGTTGCGCGCGAGGTTGGCGAGCTCGGTCATCTGGTCCTCCGAGAGACCAGGGAGATAGATGGTCTCTTCGATCTGCGGCTGGAACTCGGTGCGGTTCTCCTGGGAGTCCTTGATGATCAAGGCCGTATGCGTCTGCACCGGGACGGCGAAGACGTGGGTAATCTGGTTGACGACGCGCGTGGCATCGGCGAAGGTCACGTTGTCGAGATCGAGGTGCCACGAGCTGCCGTAAGGGACTGAGGGGTCGAATGTCGTCTGGATGCCGAAACTGTTGTAGACCAGACGCAGCAGGCTCTGGGCGTCGCCCTGCTGGTGGAAGCTCTTCGTACCGGGTGTTGGGTCGAACTCGATGGGGCCAGCGAGGGTGGAGGCCAGTTCATTGGCCGGGATGACCGCTGGTTCGGCGGCGGAAGGCGCGGGCTCTTCGGAAGTAGAGGCGTCGAGACCGAAGTGCTGGGCGATGACGGGGTTGCCGGGGTCGAGCTTCTGGGCCTGGGCGAGCAGGGCGTTGGCCTTGGCGTCGTCGCCCATCAGGCGGGCCTTGGCGGCGAGCTGGACGAGCTCTGTAAGGCGCTGCTCGCGGGTGACGATCAGGGCGAGGGCGTAGTCGCGGTTGGTGGGGTCCAACTGCACGGCGCGCTCAAAGCTGCGCTGGGCTGCTTCCAGGTCCTTGCGCTGGACCTGGCGAGCGCCTTCGAGATAGGCGTCGTCGGCCGCGCGGAGCTGCTTGCCGGAGATAGTGGGGTTGACGGGCACAACCACCGACGCGGCAGGCTGTGGCTGGAGCGGAATGGCGCCTGCAGGGACGCTGACAGGGGCGTCTGCGGGGTTGGACTGCGCCAAGAGGGCCAGAGGGGCTGCGACGAGCAGGAGTGCCAAGGCCAGGCCGCAGACGGGGATTCCAGAGACGGGTAGCCCAAGTGCACGGGGATGGGTTGGGCGGAGCATCTTCTGCTGGGTTAGACGAGGCAGCGGGGCTAACGTCCGTTGGCGACGATCTGCAGGCCCGGGCGGGCGGAGCGGACCGGACGAACGGAGTTGGGCGGCCGCCGCATGGCCTGGCGGACCTGAGCCGAGTCCAGGCCGAGCTCGCTGAGGGTGCGGCTGAGGGTGTTGCGGTGCATACCAAGCTCCGCCGCAGCCTTGCACTGGTTGCCGCGGTGCAGGGCCAGAACCTCAAGGATGTAACGCTTCTTGAACTCGCGCACTGCTTCGCTGTAGGCGACGCCTGCGCTGTGCATCTGGAGGACGAGGTTATCGAGATCGCGTTTCAATCGCGCAGCTTCCTTCTGTGGACTTGAGAGAAAAATCTAGTTGCCAGTTTGCTTCGATGGGCTGTGTTGTGTCCAGCCTGGAGTGACGTTCTGAATTTGTTGCACGCCGGTGAAGAGGCGGCTTTGCAGTTCCGAGGGCATGACGAAGGATACAGCATGAGTGGCCCGAAGAAAATACGGTGTGAGTAAAGAATTTTTTGTCCAGTTCATTTCCGGGGACGCGAGAGGCAGAAGGGACGTGACCGCCATCACAAAGACGATGCCCAGAAGTATGCCCCTTGCAAGGCCGAAGAGTGCGCCCAGAAGGCGGTCAAAGAAACCGAGCCCAACGGCGGAAGCCGTTCGCTTCAAGAGAGTTCCGAGCAGAGTTGCAACCAACAGCACAACCATGAGGATGAGCAGGAAGGCAGCGAACTGGGCCAAAGGCTGAGTGAACGCAGCGGAGTGAATCAGCGTTTGCAGTCGTGTGGCGATACTTTGGTAGTTCCAGCAGGCCAACAAAAATCCTGCGATCAATCCGCCCAGCGCGAAGGCCTCGCGGAGAAAGCCGCGCAGCACCGCTCTGATGACGGAGTAGGCGAGCAGCAGGGTCAGCAGCCAGTCGAGCGAGTTCATGGGAGCGCCTGCATGATTTCTTCCATCCGCTATCGAAGAGCGTACCTCAGGGCTGAAGCACTGAAGGCCGATGGAACCTGTATTGACACGGGTAAGACCGTGCCAGGGAGCTAGGCGGCGCTGCGGGTTTCGTGGGTGCGGGACTCATTGCCGGTGGAGCGGCCGCCGAGCGATACGCTGACGATGCGGGAGACGCCGGGCTCCTGCATGGTGACACCGTACATCACGTCAGCCTGCTCCATGGTGCGCTTGGAGTGGGTGATGACGACGAACTGTGTGGTCTCAGCGAGCTGGGCGATGAGGCGGGCGAAGCGGCCGACGTTGGTCTCGTCGAGCGGCGCATCGACCTCGTCCAGCACGCAGAAGGGCGCCGGCTGGAACTCGAAGATGCCGACCAGAAGGGAGAGCGCGGTGAGCGCCTTCTCTCCGCCGGAGAGCAGAAGCACGTTCTGCAGCTTCTTGCCGGGGGGCGAGGCGATGATGTCGATGCCGCTCTGGTCCGACGAGAGTCCCTCGGGGTCTGTAAGGCGCATGAAGGCCTGGCCGCCGCCGAAGAGCTTGCTGAAGGTCGCGGAGAAGTTCTGATTGATGATCTTGAAGGCTTCATCGAACTTGACGCGGGAGACCTCGTCGATCTCGCGGATGGAGGCCTGGGTGTTTTCGATGGAGTCGATGAGGTCCTTGCGCTGGGTCTCGAGGAAGGCGTGGCGTTCGGAGGTCTCGTGAAACTCCTCGAGCGCCATCATGTTGACCGGGCCCATGGCTTCAAGGCGCTGCTTGAGGGCGCGCGCGGCCTCCTCTTCGGTGATGAGTGCTTCGGCCTCGATGCGGACGATCTCGGCGTCCTCGCGGAGCACGATGGCCTCGACGGAGAGGTCGTTGAGGCAGGTGGCTTCGAGGTGTTCGAGGTCGGAGGTGAGCTTGGCGGCGCGGGCGCTGAGCTCTGAGCGCTGTTCTCGAAGTTCCTCGGTCTGATGACGCAGGGCACGGAGCTTCGTGTCGAGTTCAGCCATGGCGGAGCGCAGGGCGGCGGCTTCAGCGGAGAGCGTCTCGCCTTCGGCGATGGCCTGGGCGCGCATCTCGGTGAGCTCGGTGTGGTGCGTGGCGAGCTCGGCGGTCTCCTCTTCGCGGCGCTGCTTTTCGGCCGCGGCGGCGGTGAGCTGGGAGTCCAACTGCGCGATGCGCTGGGCCTGAGCTTCATAGAGACGATGGGTCTGCTCGAAGTTGGCGTCGGCGTTGCGGCGGCGCTCTTCGAGGCCGGCGAGCGCCGCAGCTGCGGCCGCGGCGGAGGATTGAAGCTCCTCGCGGCTGAGGCGAAGAGCTGCGATCTTCTCGGTGAGCTCGGCGACCTGGGCTTCGATGATGGTGCGCTCGGATTCAAATGCGGCGGCTTCGTCGCGCTTGCGGGAGATGAGGTCCTGATGGGACTGGCGCTGGTCCTGGTTGCGGTCGGCGGCGAGCTGCCACTGTTGCAGACGGCCCTCAATGCGGGCGGTCTCGGCTTCCATCTGCTGCAGGGCGGCGCCGGAGTTGGCGCTCTCGCGCTCGGCATCGCGCTGCTCGTGGGTCTTTGCGTCCAGCGTAGCCGTGAGATCGGCGATATCGCGGGTGAGTGCCTCGGTGGCAAGTTCGTTGGCGGAGAGATCGGCCTGAACGGTGTCGACCTGGGTCTGAAGCTCGGCGAGTTCGCGCTTGAGGGCGAGTGGGCCCTGCTCGCGCGGCTTGCCGCCGGTGACGGTGACGTTGTGGAAGGTCTCGCCGCTGGGTGCGAGGAAGAATGCCTGCGGATACTGCGCGGCCAGCGAGCGCGCGGTGGCGGTGTCCGGTGCGATGTAGCCGTCGCGAAGCTTGGGGAGAATGGATTCGAGCGAGCGGCCGAAGCCGTTGAGGACGCGGATGCAGTCGCGGAGGGGGATGGCGGTGGACGGCTGCCCGGAAGAGTTGTCCCCCACCCATGCCGACGATGAAGCCGTCGTCATGGATGGGCCACCCGGGTTTTCGGCGTGGACGAGAAAGGTGGCTCGACCGGAGACGTCGGTCTGGAGCAAGCGGACGCCGGCGTCGGCTGCGTCCCAACTGCGAACGACGATATAGTTCAGTTCATCGCGCAGGAACTCATCGACGATAGTCTCGTATTGGCCGTCGACCTCGATGAAGTCGGCGAGTGTGCCAAGCGGGGCGACGCCACTGTGTTGCTGGCCGCCCTCCAGATGGCGGGCGTTGGCGCGGAAGATGTCGCGCACGGTGTCGGTGGAGTAGCTGTGTTCGCGGATGAGGGCTTCGAGCGAGCTGCGGCGGCCGTTGAGCGAGGCGGATTCGGCGCGGAGTTCGTCGCCGCGGCGGCGGGAGGCGGTCTCTTGAGCGCGCTGCGCATCGCGTGTCTGGCGGAGGTCGGAGATCTCGGCAGAGAGGCGCTGGAGGCGCTCTGTGACACCTTCAAAGGTGAGCTTTGCCTGTCCGCGCTGCACGCCCAACTGTTCGAGTTCGGCGCGGGCGGCAGAAGATTCGGTGGCGAGGCGCTCCTTCTCCTGCTCCAGCGCGGCGAGCGCGGCTTCGGTCTGAGCGATCTCGTTGTTGGCCTGCGCGGCGCGCTGCATGGCCTGCAGGGCGCTGTGGCGGAGCGTCTCGGCCTGGGACTCGGCGGCGAGGACGTTGCGGGTGGCCTCCTGCGCCTGTGCCTGCTGGGCGTCGGCGGTGTTGCATGCGGCGGTGGACTCTGCGGTAGCTGTTTCGAGGAAGCTGCGATGCGACTCCAGTTCGCCGGCGAGGATTTCAAGCTGGGCGCGCGACTGCGCGAGGTCGTCGTTGCCGTCGGCGATGCGCTGGGTGAGCTCGGCGACGCGGTCCGCGTTGGCGGCGGTGCGAGCAGCGATGCGTTCGAGCTCGACGGCGCTGGTGTTGGCCTTGGCGGCGGAGTCGCGAATTTCGCTGTCGAGCTGGTAGCCGCGGGCGACACCGGCGGAGTGCTCGGCGTCCATGGTGTCGAGTTCGGCGGCCTGCGCGTCAATCAACGCACCGAGGCGGGCGATCTCGGCGGCGGCGGCGGCCTGCTCGGCGTCCATCTGGGTGAGGCGGCTGGCGATGACGACGCGCAGCTTGCCGCGCAGTTCCTCGCGCAGAGCGGTGTAACGCTCGGCTTTGGCGGCCTGGCGCTTGAGAATCCCCATCTGGCGCGTGACTTCCTCGAAGATGTCATTCACTCGGGAGAGATTTTGTTTGGCAGACTCGAGGCGAAGTTCTGCGAGGCGCTTTTTGGTCTTGAAGCGGGTGATGCCGGCGGCCTCCTCGATGATGGCGCGGCGGTCGAGCGGCTTGGAGGAGAGCAACTGGCCGATGCGCTCCTGGCCGATGATGGCGTAGGTCTCGCCTCCGAGGCCGGTGCCCATGAAGATGTCCTGGATGTCGCGCAGGCGGCAGATCTTGCCGTTGAGCAGGTACTCGGAGTCACCGGAGCGGAAGAGGCGGCGGGTGACGGTGATCTCGCCGGCACGGACCGGGGAGCGACCGAACTTACGGCGGCGGATCTTGAGGACGACGTTATTGGCGTCCGTGCTGGTTGCGGCGGCGTCGACGTCTGCGGCTTTTTTCGCCGGGCCTTCGGCCTCGTAGGTTGTACCGGGCTGGGCCTCGGCGATGGCCTCTTCGGTCTCCTGCGCAGCTTCGGCGCGCAGAGCAGACTCGTCCCAGTCGCTGGCGGAGTCGATGGAGGTGACGGAGTGCGTGGGGCCGGCGAGGACTTCGCTCTCGCCTTCGGCGAGGGTGTTGCCGTCGTACACGTCGGGATCGACGAGGGTGAGCGAGACCTCAGCCATGCCCAGCGGCTTGCGGTCGCGGGTGCCGGCGAAGATAACGTCCTCCATCTTGATGCCGCGGAGGCTCTTGGCGGACTGCTCGCCGAGCACCCAGGTGATGGCGTCAGCGATATTGGACTTGCCGCAGCCGTTGGGGCCGACGACAACCGCGATGCCCGATCCTGAGAGCTGCACCTCGGTGCGATCACAGAAGGACTTGAAGCCGAGCATCTGGACTTTCTTGAGCTTGAGCAAGGGGCAGAAACCTCAACATGAAGCGTTAAGGCGGCGAAAAATTCGCAGCCTTCAAGTCGAATCGTAAGCGGGGCAGGGGTGCGAATCAACACGCCGGGACAAGATGTTGTGGATAAGGGCGTACGGAATCCGGAAGGCGGCGGTTTGGGGTTTTGGGGAGGCGAGTTGCGTCAGAGCGATACGATTCCTATAATTCGCATCACCCCGCAATATTCCCTGGTGGGGGGCAGACGGACGATTCCCAGCGCATAAAGTGCGCTAACCTAGCAAGAGACAACAGACAACCATACGTATCTGTTTGAGGAGCTCCAAATTATGAATAAGGTCGTACTTGCTTCGCTGCTGGCGATGGCCGGCGCAGCAATCTCAGTGTCCACCGTACCGGCCCAAGAGACGGCAGGCGGGCAGGTGGCCATGTCAGCCGATGAGTTCACGGCCTACAACAACGCCAAGACTCAGACCACGCCGGCGGCGCAGGCTGCGGCGTTTGAGGCGTACCTGAAGGCGTACCCTAACTCTTCAGTGAAGACCGATGTGCTGAACCAGATTTTGTTTGACGACAGCCAGACCGGCGACGAGGCAGCGACTCTGAACGCTGCCGACAGGCTGCTGGCGATCGATCCAAACAACCTGCGCGCACTGACGTTTGAGGTCTACTACAAGCGCCTGGACGCGGACAAACTGACGGACCCCGCTGCCAAGACCGCTGCTTTGGATGCTGTGGCTGCGTACGCGCAGAAGGGCCTGAGCGCTCCCAAGCCGTCCGGGGTGGCCGATGCCGACTTTGCGCAGTTGAAGAGCGCGACCCAACCGACCTTTGAGAGCGCCCTGGCCGACGATGACCTGTCCAAGAAGGACAGCGCCGATGCCATCACGGCCCTGAACACGGAGATCAGCGGAGTTCCGCTGGCCCAGACTCAGGCTGTGGGACCGGTGCTGCAGGATGAGTATGTGCTGGCACAGGCGTACTACACCGCGACTCCGCCGGACTACCTGAACTGCGCCTGGTGGGCGACCCGCTCGGCCAACTTCGCTCCGGCGGCGTATAAGACGACGATCCAGCCGCTGGCCAACTACTGCTACAAGAAGTACCACGGCGACCTGACCGGGTATGACGCGATGCAGGCTTCGGTGCAGACCAACCTGAATCCGCCCGCAGGCTTCTTTGCGACGATCAAGCCGGCGCCCAAGCCGGAGGACATTGTCGCGAACCTGATTGCGACTACGACGGACCTGGGCGCGCTGGCGATCAGCGACAAGGAGTTCGTGCTGCAGTACGGCAAGCAGGCGGATGCAGACAAGGTCTTCGATACAGTGAAGGGCAAGTCATCGGAGTTCCCTGATGTGACGGTGATAGCTGCGACGGCGAGTGCCTTGCAGGTAGCTGTATCTGACGACGCGGTGACCAACAAGACGGCGGATTTCACCTTCAACCTGACCACCCCGCTGACTACCGTTCCGGCGATCGGCGCAAAGATCACACTGGACGGGACCTACGCCAGTTACACACCATCACCACTGATGATCACCATGAGCGATGGAGCGATCGTGGAGAAGAAGCCACCACCGCCGGTTCATCATCCGGTGCATCACGTAGCGCACTAGAACGAGATAACTCGGTAAGACCAACGGCCTCCTTTGCGGGAGGCCGTTGTGCGTTTGTGGATAGGTCACTTCGCGAGCAGATTGACGAAGAGGCGGTAGGCGCCGGGGACGGCCTCCGGGAGTTGGCGGTAGAGGGCGAAGGCGACGTAGGTCCAGCGGCCCTTGCCGAGCTGGGTGGTGATGAGGCCGCCACGCTGGGGGGTCTGGCCGGGGTCGTGGGTTTCGGTGAGAACGGTGTAGCGGGGATCGAAGGTGCGCAGGAAGCCGTGGCCGCGCTCCTCGATCCAGCCGTCGAAGTCGGCGGGGGTGATGCGGTTAGGGGTGGTGAGGAGAGTGTTGTCGTTGCCCTGCGGCGAGGGGTCTTGTTCAGTTCTGAGTTTCGAGTTTTGAGTTTCGAGTAAGACGACCGGAGCACTCTCGTCGACGACGGTGCCCTGGGGGACGTTGGGGGCGAGGGTGAGCGGGTAGGGGGCGTCGGCCGCGGTGAACTCGTTGGTCTGGTACTGGACGACGACGTTGCCGCCGGAGCGGGCGTAGTCCAGCAGGGCCTGCGTGGGGGCGCCGTGGAGGTCGGGGTGTGCGGCGTAGGTGCGGACGCCGAGGATGACGGTGTCGAAGTCGGCGAGTTTGGCCGGCGTGAGGTCGGCGATGGTGAGGACGGTTGGCCTGAGGCCAATGGAGGCCAGCGCCTCGGGGACGGCGTCGCCCGTACCGGGGAGGTAGGCGATGCGGCGCGCGTCGGGGAGCGTGAGGTCGACCGGGACGATGCGGTCGGTGGCGGGGGTGAAGTAGTTGGTGCGGGGCAGATCGCCGTAGCCGACGGGGCGGTAGCCCTCAGAGGATGGCTCGAGGCCGCGCCAATTGGCCGTAACTCGTAGCGTGGCGGGGTTGCGGTCACCGGAAGGGTTGCTGACGCTGAAGGCCGACTCCGCGGGCGCGCCGGGTCTAGGGAGCATTCTTGGCATGGGAAGCGGAGTGGCGAGCCAGCCGGAGGGCGTTTCCACTTGCAGGATGGGAGGCGATGGAACGCCGTGGAGGCTCAGGGCCTGGTTGGACGCGAGGAAGACGTTGAAGTGGGTAGAGGAAGATTCCTCAGTGGGGAGAATCTGCGCATGGCTGGAGAGGGAGACGCTGAGGGCGGGGACGAAGCGGATGGGCTGACTGCCGTCGAGAACGATGCTGGGGAGGATGATCTCGGTGTCGTTGTAGACGACCACGGCGAGTGCGGTGAGCGAGGGGACGCTCTGGGGCGCGTTGCGGAGGGCGGGATCTTCGAGGTCGTAGGTGGGCTGCTCGATGTTGCTGCGATGGAAGTAGGGGCGCTGGACAAGGCCGGCGTCGGTGGCGGTGAGGGTGAGCGTGGCATCAAGGCTGGCGGGGAGCGCCGTGCCGGGGTCTGAGTTTAGGTCTGGGCCGTTACCCTTTGCGTTGGCGAGGGCGCGGGCTTCGAGATAGACGGGCTCGGTGGATGTCTTATGGATAGAGATTTTTATGGGTACTGGTTGGCCGGCAGGGATGTCGCCTGATGCAGAGGTGGCGGTGGCGTCGAGCGAGAGGCCGAGGGAGAGGGTCAGCGCGGCGGTGAGCTGTGCCTCCTTGATGCGGAGTTCGTGGAGCACATTCAGCTTTCCGACGGGGGTGAAGTTTGAGGTGTCATCGTTGATACCGCCGATGAGGCCTTTGCATTGCTGGAGCGCTGTGGCGAGATCGGGGGCGATGGCGGCGGGGTGATTAGGGTTGTAGTGCGCGGTGGCCGAGGCGATGGCAGCTTGGAGACGACTGAGTGCTTCGCGGAAGATGGGTGGGCCTGCGGGGGCGAGGGTGGCGATGCCTTCGATGCTGGTGTCGATGCCGTCGAAGAAGCTGTCTTCGTGCTCAGGATGAGTGGTGAGGCGCGAGGCATAGCGGTGGTAGCTGACGTCGAAGGCGCCTGCGGGTGCGGTGCGCATGCCGGGGCCGACCTGGGACTTCTGCTGGCTGAGGCCGATGCGGGCGAATTGGACGTAGCTGCGCGTGGGTTCGCCGGGATCGCTGAGGATGGGCTCGGTGGTGCCCTCGTGGACCACGACGTCGGCGGAGGGCTCGGTGGTGGTGACCTCGCCGGTGACGTAGTTGGTGAACTTCGCGGGCGTGTACTGGCCGGTGGCGTAGTCGAAGAGGCCCTGCGGTGTGATGGACTGCTGCGGGACGCGGGCGTAGACCTTGAGCGGCTGCCAGGGGAGGATGCCTTCGGCGGTGAGTTCGGGGAAGACCTTGGGATCTCCGGCGGCGAGGAACGCCTCCTGCGCGATCTGGCCGGAGACCTGGTGCTGGCCGTGGCCGTCGGTGACGCCGCCGATCCAAGTACTCGTCAAGACCAGTGGCCGGTACAAACGGATGGCACGGACGACGTCGTACAGGACGCGGTCATGGCCCCACTTGGCGAAGGACTCTTCTTTGGTCTTGGAGAAGCCGAAGTCGACCTCGGTGCCGAAGAACTGGTCGACGCCGGTGTAGCGGTCGTTGGAGAGCAGCTCCTGGGTGCGGAGCAGGCCAAGCGCGTCCTCGAAGTCTCCGGTGACGGCGTTCTGGCCGCCTTCGCCGCGGGTGAGGGAGATGTCCGCAACGCGCGCGCCGAGGCCGCGGGAGTAGAGCGTCAACATGCCGCCGTCCTCATCGTCAGGGTGGGCGACGATGTTCATGATGGAGGCGCGGGTGTTGAGCTTGCGCAGGAGTTGTTCCAGTCCGCGTGCGCCGGTGTCGATGGGGAGCTCGCGGCCGTCGCTGGCGGTGACGCGTTCGCCGCGCAGATTGGCAGGATCGGTGAAGGTGGTCTGGGCCGAGGCGCTCAGGGTGAGCGCTAGAGCCAGGGTCGCGATGGGCTTCATCTGATTAGCTTCGCACGGTCCAAGGGCATCCTGCGAACCGAGGTCCCCAAAGGCGCGGGACACTTCGGCAGGCTCAGAGCAGGTTCCAGGCACTCGGCGTGATATAAAGCGGTTGGCTTTTTAATCAGTGGCATGAGTTCGGCCTGATGATGGCATCGAGGAGAACGACATAAAAATGAATGCACGAACTGCATCAAGATTCGTCGCCGGCGCGGCGGTGATGCTGGCACTATCCGTGCCTGCTTTGGCGGCCACGAAGATCACCATGACGGTCATTGGCGCCGGTTTCCCCGGGTCGCCGATACCGGTAATCTCCGTGAAACACGACACGAGGATTCCGGTGGGCCTGTCGGCTGACAAGCGAACAGAGGGCGTGGTCACCGTCGTCCGGCAGACGGATGCGTTGTCCCTCAGGCTGAGTCAAGCGGCGGCGCGCAATGAGATCCTGCGCGAGATTACGGTCAGCCTCTTCGGTGCCGCGTCCTCTGACAGCGGCAAGCCCGTGGATAATATTGTGATCAACGACGCAGTCATCAAGAGCATCCACCTTGAAGGAACACGCGAGACGATCACCATCAGCTACAAGACGATTACGGTGACGAACGGGGATGGCGGCAAGGGGCTGCTCGATGATTGGCGCACGCCATAGCCACGTGCTGATGAACTAGACTCGGCGTCATGGACATCCCACGGAATCGGCGAGGTAGGGAACGGTGAGTGCGCCGCAGCTCGAACGGTCGCTGACATTGCGCGGTGCCGTGACGCTGAACCTGCTGGACATGATTGGTGTGGGGCCGTTCCTGACGCTGCCGCTGCTGCTGGCGGCGATGGGCGGCCCGCAGGCGATGCTGGGCTGGGTGCTGGGTGCGCTGCTGGCCGCGTGCGATGGGCTGGTGTGGGCCGAGCTGGGCGCAGCCATGCCGGAGGCGGGAGGCACTTATGCCTATCTGGGGCAGATGTTTCCCGGCCGCTGGGGGCGGTGGCTGAGTTTTCTGTTTGTATTTCAACTGATGTTCTCTGCGCCGCTGAGTGTGGCGAGCGGGTGCATCGGGCTGGCGCAGTATGCGGGATTTCTGTCGCCGGTTTTTCGGTCGAGTGCGGTGGTTCATGCGCTGCATGTGGGCCCGTACAGCTTTGGTGTGAGCGCCGGGCGCGTTAGCTGGATTGCCATTGCGGCGGTGGTAGTGGCGGTGGTGCTGCTATACCGGCGGCTGAGCGCGATGCGCGGGCTGGCGACGGCGATGCTCGCACTGGTGCTGCTGACGCTGGGATGGGCGATGGTGACGGGGCTGATGCATGGGCACATCGCGCAGGTTGTTGTGTTTCCAGCGGAGGCGTTTCGGCTGAATCATGCGTTCTTCGCGGGGTTGGGGTCGGCGATGCTGATTGCAACCTACGACTACTGGGGCTACTACAATGTCACTTTCCTGGGCGGCGAGACGCGGGAGCCGGGGCGGACGATTCCGGGTGCGGTGCTGTTGTCGATTGCGATTGTTGCGGTGCTGTACCTGGGGCTGAATGCGAGCGTTTTGAGTGTGCTGGGAGCACCGGCGATGATCGCGATGCAGAATGTCGAAGCGCGGCGCGCGTTGCTGAGCGAGTTCATGCAGGCGGCGTATGCGCCGACGCTTGGCGCTCATACTGCGCTGCTGCTGGGTCGGCTGGCGGCGCTGCTGGTGATGGCGACGGCTTTTGCGAGTGTGTTTGCGCTGTTGCTGGGGTACTCGCGGATTCCGTTTGCCGCCGCGAGGGACGGGAACTTTCCGGCGGCGTTCGGGAGGCTGCATCCGACGAGGGGGTTTCCGTATGTCGCACTGCTGAGTCTGGCCGGAGTGGCATGTTTGTTCTGCTTCTTCTCGCTGGGCGATGTGATTGCGGCGCTGGTGGTGCTGCGGATTGTGTTGCAGTTCGGGTTGCAGCACGTGGGGGTTATGGTGCTGCGGATTCGACGGCCGGAGATGGCAAGACCTTTCCGGTTGTGGCTGTATCCGCTGCCGCCGCTGCTGGCGCTGCTGGGGTTTGGGTACATTGTGTTCGAAAGAGCGAACTTTGGGCGGGAGCTGCTGCTGGCAGCGTTGGTTACCGTGACAGGAACATTGATCTTTGTTCTTCGCGCGGCATCCACATCCGCGAGGCGGTCGCTGGCGTAGATTAACCGAAGGGTCAGCGCGTGCGTCAAAGCGATGACAACGCAAGAGGGAAGGGAAGCCACCATGCTGCTGCGAACCAAGTCAGAATTCGAGATTGCGAGCTCCGAGATTACGCCGCAGGAGACATATCAGGCGTACCAGCGGACGCGGCGGAGCCTGCTGGCGGGCATGGGCGCGGTGGCTGCGACGGCGGTGCTTCCGCGCCGGGCGCATGGAGCGACGAAGCTGAACGTGAAGCCTTCCAGCTATACGGTTCCGGACCGCGACACGACGCCGGAATCCAAGGCGCAGAGCTACAACAACTTTTACGAGTTCGGCGAAGACAAGAGCGATCCGGCGAAGAACGCCGGCAAGATGCACATCCGGCCGTGGACGGTGAAGGTCGAGGGGCTGGTGTCGAAGCCGCAGGTGCTGAACATCGACGACATTCTTGCTTACCGGCCGCTGGAGCAGCGCATTTACAGGTTCCGGTGTGTGGAGGCGTGGTCGATGGTGATTCCGTGGGACGGATATCCGCTTGCGGAGCTGATCAAGTTCGTCAACCCTCTGCCCAGCGCGAAGTTTGTGCAGTTCATCTCCAAGCAAGACAGCAGCGTGATGGAGTTGCCGGAGGGGATTGAGTTTCCCTACTCGGAGGGGCTGCGGATGGATGAGGCGATGCATCCGCTGACGCTGCTGACGTTCGGCAGCTACGGCGACGTGCTCGCCAACCAGCAGGGCGCGCCGATTCGGGTGATTGTGCCGTGGAAGTACGGGTTCAAGTCAGCCAAGAGCATTGTGCGGATCAAGTTCACCGACAAGATGCCGACGACGACCTGGAGTGACATGGCGCCGGATGAGTATGGGTTCTACTCGAATGTGAACCCGAGCGTGGACCATCCGCGGTGGTCGCAGGCGCATGAACGGCTGCTGAACTCGAATACACTCTTCCCGAAGGTGGTTCCCACGCTGATGTTCAACGGATACGGCGACCAGGTGGCGGGGTTGTATGCGGGGATGGATCTGAGGAAGAACTTTTGAGAGCAGGGATTAGGGAGCAGGGAATAGGGATTAGAAAAGCAGTGGTTGGTTAGTCTGGGGTCTATGCCGAGTCGAGTGATTCCGTATCTGAAGGGGGTGGTGCACCTGCTGTGCCTGGTGCCGCTGCTGGTTTTGCTGAACATGTACCGCAACGGATCGCTCGCGGCTGAGGCCGATCCGGTGAACTACATTACGCACTTCACCGGCAACTGGGCTCTGTGGATTCTGCTGACCGACCTGGCGATTACGCCGGTGCGGCGGATTCATCCTTCGCTGGCGTGGCTGATTCGGTTTCGGCGCATGGTGGGGTTGTATGCGTTCTTCTATGCGACGCTGCATCTGCTGACCTATGTGCTGCTGTTCAGCGGATATGACATTCCCACCGCCGTCGCGGGGCTGCGCGAGGGGCATCTGCTGGAGCCGTGGCGGCAGTTGAAGCTGACCTGGCCGACGATGCTCGATGACCTGAAGAAGCGGCGATTCATTCAGGTGGGTCTAGCGGCGTGGGTGCTGCTGCTGGCGCTCGCGGTGACCAGCCCGCAGAGGGTGCTGCGGGCGATGGGCGGCAAGAACTGGCAGCGGCTGCATTGGCTGATTTATTTAGCGGCTTGGCTGGCGATCACGCACTACTGGTGGCTGGTGAAGGCCGGCGTGAACACGCCGTGGAAGGACACTGTGGTGCTGGTGGCGCTGCTGCTGGCGCGCGTGGTGTATGCGATAGCGAAGCGTTTACGAAAGGCTCGGGCGTCGTCGCCCGCCGTCGAGTTGGCGCAGTAGAAACATTACTCGGCGATGCCCTCGAACATGTCGGTGGACTGGCGCGCGGGTTGCGGCACGGTGGTTGCGGCGAGAGCGTAGTGCTCCTCCTGGCCGAGCTTCTCAAAGAGCGGCTGCACCTGTTCCATCAGCGGCCTCTGCGTGGCGTGGGCGCGGAAGGCGTCCAGCTTGCGCTGGTGGACTGGGCGGATATCCAGGGTGAGGGTCCAGGGAGCGGGCAACGGGCGCAGGCGCTCGGGCAGAAAGTAGCTGGTCGTGATGTAGAAGAGCCGCTGCGGTGTGTAGATCTCGCCGACGCCGATGTAGCGCTTGGGCGAGCCGGCCCAGTGGAAGGCGGCGGTCGTCGCGGCGGAGACCATGGTGTGGTCGGCGTGGGTGTTGACGGCGCCGTCGCCGCCGAAGGTGAGGACGACTTGCGGTTTGATGCGCCGGATTCGCTCGACCAGTTTGCCGGCGAGCTCGGAGATGTTGGCGAATTCGAGCTGGCCGTCCTGGTAGTCGAGCATCTCGTGGTCCTTAACGCCGAGCACATTGCAACTGGCGGCGAACTCGGCGCTGCGCAGGGCGCCAAGTTCCTTGCCGCTAGTGGCAGTGCCGCGATAGCTGCCGGCCTGGCCGTCTGTGAGGCAGATGACGGTGATTTCAACGCCGCGATCGGCGGCCAGCGCCAGGGCCCCGCCGAAGGCGAAGCACTCATCGTCAGGGTGTGCGATGACGCAAAGCAGTCTTAATGCCAAGTTGTATCCTCCTCCAGAATCTCCTGGACAAACAGCTCGCCGGATTCAAGCCGCTCGTCCAGGGCGGCCTCCGGATCGCAGGCGGCGACCGGCGCGAAGGTGCGGCGATGCAGCGCGCAGGGGCCGTGTTCGGCGAGCGCCTTTCGATGCTCTGGCGTGGCATAACCCTTATGGGCTGAGAGGCCATAGCCGGGGTAGCGCGCGTCGAGTTCGCGCAGCAAGGCATCGCGATAGACCTTGGCGACCACGGAGGCGGCCGCGATGGAGAGGCAGAGGGCGTCGCCGAAGTAGAGCCGCGTCTGCGCGCAGGGGTGGTCGATGAGCATGGCGTCGATGAGCAGGTGGTCAGGCGAGGCGGAGAGGCCCTCGACTGCGAGGCGCATGGCCAGCCGCGAGGCCTGGTAGATGTTGACGCGATCGATGGTCTCGGCGTCTACCTCAGCGACACTGATGGCCAGGGCGAGGCCGCGAATCTTCGCGTCCAGCTTCTCCCTCTGGGCGCGGTCGAGCTGCTTGGAGTCCTTGAGGCCCATCCGCGCCAGCACGCCGGTCTTCTCAGGAAGAATGACGGCGGCAGCGACCACGGGCCCGAAGAGCGCGCCGCGGCCCACCTCGTCGACGCCGGCGATGACTCGGTAGCCGTGGTAGCGCAGCGCCTGCTCCGGAGCGTTCGAGCAGACTAACTGCCTGAGCATCTGCTGTTTGGCAGTGGCCTTGGTCACGCCGATGGGCGACGGAATTTTGAACAAAGAAGCCATGAGGACGAGCCGGCGCTGCGGTGCCGTGTCTACTGAGTTTAGATGAGAGGCGGCGTGTCCGCTGTGTGGACGGCAGAGACGGTCTGATCTGGGCGAGCAGAATTGATACCCGGTGCGAGACAAGAGGCCGTCGTCTATCCTATTCTTCTGTACAAGACCTGCAAGCCTTGATGCCCTTTTCCCGTTCTGTTCGATTTGCAGTACCGGAGCGTCCCTCATGCGAACCACGATCCGTACCAAGTCCCGAAGCCAGATGCGAGCGATGTTCTTAAGGGGTTCTGTATTCGTTTTGCTGTTGGGGACTTTCTTGGCGGCGCGTGCGCAGGAGCCTGCGGCCGCTCCGGCGGCTGCGCCAGCCCAGACGCCAGCCCAGACGCCAGCCCAGACGCCATCTGGGGCGCAGCCTGGCGTGCCTGCGACCGACCCATCTGCCGCAACCACCCCCTCGCAGCCGGCAGCTACGGATGCTGCCACCCCCTCCGATGCACAGAGTCCTGCAGGGACAGCAACTGCAGCTCCAGGAAGTGACGCTGCTACGCCGGGCGCCTCAGGTGCTCCAGCGACGGTCAAGACAGTGGATACCAAGGCGACCAAGGGACACCATGTGCCAAAGCCCAAGAAGGTGAAGCCGCCGCCGATGGTGCCGGTAACGATCGAGCGCGGCGTGCTGACCGTGGATGGCTGGACCGGGAAGGCCGAGCTGAACTATTCGATCATGGATCTGAAGTTCATCTATCTGTGGGCTCCGGGGATAGGAACGGCTATTGTTTCGTCGGAACCATTCCCCATGGCCACGCTGCAGGCGGGCGCCTTCAACGGCCATACCCTGACGGTGAATGCCAGTGGCCATACGATTCAAGTGGCCTCTGATCGTGACCTGTTGTCCGGCAAAGAGCTTATCAAGCCTGCCTATGTTGCGCTGGATACGGACTATGTGCCAGACCATCCGAACTATCCGCAGTTTGGATATGGCGTGACGTCCAAGGCCCCCTATGCCTGGCCGGCGTCCATGGCGAACTATACGGGCGATGTCTCGAGGGCGCCGCCACTGCCGCCAAGCCTTCTGCCTACGCTGAAGACCCAGACCACATGCCCAGCGGGTTCTACTCCCACTACGGCCGCCGTCACCGCTGCCGGCAACAAGGCGGCCTGCACTGTGACGCCGATGGTGATGTATCCCGGCAAGGAGCCCAAGCACGAGAAAGCAGAGTCCAAGAAGGACAAGAAGGCAAATGAGAAGTTGGACGACAGCTACCAATGACGCTATGTGCAGCGTGGTGACAAAAGAGAGGCGACCCGATGGGTCGCCTCTCTTGATTGCAGGGATGGAAGTGCGAACTAGGCGCGTTCGACTTCGCGCAGACGGGCGGCCTTGCCGCGCAGGTTGCGCAGGTAGAAGAGCTTGGAGCGGCGCACCTGGTAGGAGCGTACCTTCTCGACCTTGTCGACGACCTTGGAGTTGTAGGGGAAGATGCGCTCGACGCCCTGGCCGAAGCTCATCTTGCGGACGGTGAAGCTGCCCTGCGGGCCCTTACGGCAGGCGATAACCATGCCCTCAAAGGCCTGGAGACGCTCTTTGTCGCCTTCCTTGATCTTCACCTGAACGCGGATGGTATCGCCGGGGGCGAAGTCGGGGAGGTCGGTGCGCTGGAGCTTATCGGCCAGCTTCTGCATGATGGGATGGATGGACATGGTGTGTTTCCTTGCTAGAAAAAGTCACAGGTCTCAGTTTACATCAGAATGGGTGGATTTGGGGCAGGTTTCCACATGCATCAGGACTCAAAACCAAGCGCCGCCAGATATTCACGGTCGTCGCCGCTCAGTTCGGCGTTCTGGAGCAGATCGGGGCGGTTGGCGAGGGTTTTAGCGAGCGCGGCCTGGCGGCGCCAGCGGCGGATGGCAGTGTGGTCGCCTTCCCCGAGTGGTTGTGGGATTGTGACACCGAGCCACTCGGCCGGGCGAGTGTAGTGGGGGTAGTCGAGCAGACCGCCGGAGCCGTGGGTGGCGCGGGGAACGCCGTCTTCTGTGAGGGTGTGAGTGGGCTCGTCGCCTTCGCCGAAGGACTCATACTTGCTGGAATCGGCGTGGCCGAGGACGCCGGGAAGCAGGCGCACCGTGGCATCAATGACAACTGCGGCGGCAAGTTCGCCGCCGGAGAGGACGAAGTCGCCGATGGAGAGTTCCTCATCGCAGAGCAGTTGGCTGACGCGCTCGTCCACGCCTTCATAACGGCCGCAGATCAGCACGACGCGGTCGAGGGTGGAGAGGCGGCGGGCCGTGGCCTGGGTGAAGCGCTTGCCTTGCGCCGAGAGCAGGATCACGGAGTCTTTGGCGGTGTCGCGGGTCTCTTTGGATGGGATGTTGAGGGATTCGAGACATTCGAAGATGGGCTGAGGCTTGAGCACCATGCCCTCGCCGCCGCCGAAGGGACGGTCGTCGACGGTTCGGTGGCGGTCGTGGGTGAAGGTGCGGAGGTCATGGGTGTGCACCCCGACGATGCTCTGGCGCAGGGCTCTCTCCAGGACGCCATAGTCCAGGGGGCCGCGAAAGAAGCCGGGAAAGAGCGTGATGATATCGAAGCGCATAAGAGAAGGGATTAGAGATTAGGGCGGTGCTGTTTTGAGTTTACGACTACATTGAAAAGGCGAAGGCGAAGACGAACGCAATGGGCGCGATGTTTGCGCAATGCTATTCCTTCGAATCCTCTTCGAAGAGGCCGGTTGGCAGATGCATGACCAGACGGTGGGCAACGAGGTCCACCGAGTCGATCCATGCGCGTATGAAGGGAACGAGAACCGGATCGGCGCCGGGAGCCGGCTCGACGGCAAGTAGCGGAGCGGCGTCCTGAAGGCGGGTGCGACCGTCGGGCGCGGTGGCGAACTCGACGTCGACGATGCGGCCGACCTGGCGGCTGCCGTCAAAGAGGTCGCAGTTCAGCAGGTCGCCGACGTAATAGGTGTCATCTGCGAGCTTGGGGAGGGAGTCGGTGCGAACGAGGAGTTGCCAGTTGGCTAGCGCCTCGGCTTGCGAGATGCTGTTGCATGCGCTGAGCTTGAGGACCACGCGACCGGCATTTTTCCCGGTCGGGAACCAGTGGTCTTCCAGAGCTATGGGGGAGGAATCCGAGTCCGGCGTAGTTGCACCAGATTTTGCGAGGTGTACCTCACGCCCCGCGACGAAGATTTCAGGCAGGTCGCTGAGCGGCTCTGCCAGTAGCTCTCCACGCCGGCCCTGGGGACGGATGAGGCTGGCAATCGCAATCCATTGAGCCGCCGGCCGGGTGCCGGAGACGGTGCTCATTTGAGGTTGCTCACGTCGGCTTGGCCCTCCGCTGCCTGGGCAGCGCAGGCAAGCTTACGGTTGCGGTGCGTCGGGACGTCCGGTCTCGACGATGTCCAGCGAGAAGCGTCGCTGCAGCTTCATGCTGGCGGCACCGAGGATGGTACGCAGAGAACGCGCGGTGCGTCCCTGCTTGCCAATCATCTTACCGATATCGGACGGGTCAACGTGCAGTCGAAGCACCGTGGAATCGGCCGAGGTTATGACTTCCACCCGCACCTTGTTGGTCTCATCGACCAGGGCACAGGCAATTTCCTTCACCAGACTCTTCATTGCGGCGGCAGCCGTTTGGCTGTCCACTGTGGATTGAGTTTCGGTCACGCGTACACCTCGGGAGGATCTGCAAGCACAACACAACTGCTGGAGCCAGCCTCTCTTTCGGAGGAGGTCTCATCGCAGCCGATTCACGGTTGTACATGCAGGATCGGCAGCTATAGAAGTCAGGACAACTGGATCCGTTCTCAGGAAGTTCCAGATTGCATTGACTTTCTGTGGCAAGTCTACGCGATTAGATTGTGCACGGGCTGACTCTTTAGACACACGATTGCCTTACCGTAAGTATCCAGCTAGAGGTTACTTTAGACGGCAGCGGGGGCTTCGGACTCGAGCGCAACTGCGGCCGGCTGCGGGGTCTTGAGCAGCTTGCCTACGGTCTCGGAAAGGCGTGCGCCCTTCGATGTCCAGTAGTCGATGCGATCACGCTTGAGGTCTACGCTGGCGGGGTTGGTGCGCGGGTTATAGGTACCCACCACCTCGACCGAACGGCCATTGCGGGCACGGTCCTTTTCGATAACGACAACACGGTAGTGGGGCTGCTTGCGGGCGCCTACGCGCGCCAAACGAATCATCAACACAGGGGGGTAGTTCCTCTCAAAAAACCTAGATGTGTTCCGGGTTGTCCGCCTCGGCATCTGGATAGCAGCGTGGTACCTGCACATCGGCCCGGCCGGCGGACGATTGTGTCCGAACATCTAATGATAGCTGATATTGCTTTATTTTTCATAACCGATATTGCTTCTGCTTGATTTTTGATACTGGCATTCACCCCGGTTTGTCCAGGCGGATTTTGCCCCAGGCCGAATCGCGGATATGGTGGCCCGGGACGCCAGAGAGCCTGCATTTGCGGTACGCTTCCAGCGTACAAGGCGAGAGCCTGGGAGATGGCGTATGAGACGCGAATATCACAGCTGGTACTCGACTGAGCTGGAACGCCCGATGGAGTTGCTGAACTTCGGCCATGACGGCCAGCCGCTGATCGTATTTCCGACCGCTTGTGGACGGTTCTATGAGCATGAAGACCGTGGCATGGTGGACGTGTTGCGAGACAAGATTGAGGCCGGGAGGCTGCAACTCTTCTGTGTGGACTCAGTCGACGCGGAGAGCTGGTACAACCGCGAGGTTGAGCCCAGTCAGCGCGTGGCGCGCCATGTGCAATATGAGAAGTACATCCTGGGGGAGGTGCTGCCGTTCCTTCGGACACGCAACTTCCGTCAGAACCTGGCAGCGATGGGCTGCAGCTTCGGCGGATACCATGCGGTGAATATCAGTCTGCGCCATCCGGAGATCTTCACCGGCTGTCTGTCGATGAGTGCAGCCTTCGATCTGGGCGCGCTGGGCCTGCTGGACGGCTATTACGATGAGCAGTGCTACTTCAACCTGCCACTTGATTTCTTCCCCAACCTGACCGATCCGGGGATTCTTGAACGCCTGCGCCATAACAACTTTGTGCTGGCCACAGGGAAAGACGATCCGGGCTGGGCAGACAATGAACGGCTGGCGGGGCTCTTGAGGGCCAGGAATATCCCTGTCAGGCTGGATGGGTGGGGAGACGATAGCCCGCACGATTGGGCTTGGTGGGAGCGGATGATCCAGGTTTATCTGTAACGAAGCTGGCGGGGTTGGTTCTGTGCGGTGGGCGCGGGCCGGGCGCAGGATTCCCTATTTGGAACTCGGCCCGAAAGGATTCGGTCTGACCAAGGGGTACGATTGAAGTAGAATCCAGCTTGACAGGTTGCGATCTATCTTTGTAAAGAGGCTACTCCGTGGTGTCTCCCTCCAATTCGATCGATGCTGTTCCGGTCCGAACGGCTGTGCGGTTTCCACTGCACATGGAGATAACGCTACACACGCCGCAGGGGGAGTTCCATGCAGTGACAGAGAATGTATCGGCGAACGGGATGCTGTTTCTGGCCGACGATCTGCCGGATGTAGGAACGCAGGTCAAGTTTGAACTGAAGATGCCGGCGGCGATTATGGGAGGCCACGACGATGTGGTGCTTCATTGTATCGGGCGCATTGTCCGGCATACAGAGAGCGCAGGAAAGACGGGTGCCGCGGCAGTTATCGACGAATATTCTCTAAGGGCAGAGCATTGATGAGACAAGAAGTTCCGGCCAATCCTCTGGTGGAGTCCCCAGAGGAACCAGCGAATGCAATCCGCGTTATCCTGGCGGACTCTCAGGCTATTTATCGCGTCGGCATGCGCAAGGTCTTCGCGATAGAGGACGACATACGCGTGGTGGCACAGGCGGAGACGCTGGAGAACCTGTATGCCGCGCTGATGCGGTTCCCGACCGATGTGGTGGTGCTGGAAGGCCAGCTTATCTCCGGCACAGTGGATGCCATACCGCAGTTCATGCGGCGAGCACCCACTGCGAAGCTGATTGTGCAGGTCTCCGAGAGCGACGAGAACAATACCGTGGAGCTATACCGGCGCGGAGTCCGCGGGGTAGTTCCTCGCTCTATTTCACCGGATCTACTGGTGAAGTGCGTGCGCAAGATCGCCGCGGGCGAGACGTGGATCGACAACCAGTCGATCAGTTGGGTGATTGATGCCTATCGCGCGCAGGCTACCATGTTGACCAATCCGCGCACGCAGCCGCGGTTGAGCGAGAAGGAACTGGCGATCATTGGCTGCATCACCCGCGGGATGAGGAATAAAGAGATTGCCTACCAGATCGGCACGACGGAGCAGGTCATCAAGAACTATCTGCGCAAGATATACGACAAGCTTGGAGTAAGCGACCGGCTTGAGCTGGCGCTTTACTGCCTGCACCATCAGATATTGAAGTCGGAGACGGTGGCGGCAGAGGTTCCATTCGTTGACCCGGGAGTCCCACTACGCGCTAAGCTGTAACGGGCCGGGCGTTAGGTTGCGCGGCTGAAGCCAATCTTCCTATCGGGGTTGTTGGATGCCACTGCTGCAGCCGTTCCGCGCGCTGAACTCCAGGCAGCGCCTTGCGTTCACAGCGTGTTTTCTGGGCTGGACGCTGGATGCCTTCGACTTCTTCCTGCTTACATTCTGCCTAGACGCGATAGCAACTACCTTTCATCTCACCCTTGAGTCGGCTGCTCGCAGCATCTTCTGGACGCTGCTGATGCGGCCCGTGGGGGCAATACTGTTCGGCGTGTTGGCGGAGCGGTTCGGGCGTAAGCCGGTGCTGATGTTGAACGTGGTGAGCTTCTCAGTATTCGCTGTGGCATCGGCCTTTGCGCCGACGTTTGGGATGTTCCTTGTAGCGCGGGCGCTGTTTGGCGTTGGCATGGGCGGCGAGTGGGGCGTCGGCGCCGCGCTTGCGCTGGAGAGCCTGCCGGAGGAGGGTCGCGGTTTCTTCTCCGGGTTGCTGCAGGAGGGGTATGTCTGCGGCAATACGCTGGCGGCTCTGCTCTATCTGCTGTTTCCGTACCTGCATGGCATAGGCGCGTTCACGCCGTGGCGGCTGCTGTTCATGCTGGGTTCGTTGCCGGCGCTGTTGGTTTTGATCCTGCTGGCGAGGGCTGAGGAGTCGCCCGCGTGGATGGCGTCTCGGGAGAGAAGGCGGACGACGCCGGAGTCGCGTGGCAAAACGGTCCAGATGCTGAAGTACCTGCCGACCCTGGCATATCTGACGCTGGTGATGACGGCGTTTATGAGCTTTAGCCACGGCACGCAGGACCTGTATCCGACGTTCCTGAAGCACGACATCGGGTTGCGACCGGGGTTGGTCTCGCTGGTTTCCATTCTGGGCAACTTCGGAGCGGTTCTGGGCGGCGTGTGTTTTGGCGCATATTCACAGAAGGCCGGTCGCAGGCGCGCGATTGTGACGGCGGCGCTGTTGGCGATCCCGATGATCCCGCTGTGGTCCTGGAGCCATACGGTGGTGCTGCTCGCGCTGGGCGGATTTGCGATGCAGTTCGCGGTACAGGGCGCATGGGGCGTGATTCCAGTGCATCTGAACGAGATGTCGCCGCCGGCGGTGCGGGCCATCTTTCCGGGGCTGGCGTATCAGTTAGGCAATGTTCTCTCCTCGCGCAACAGCGTATTTCAGGCTGCGCTGGCGAAACACGAGTATGGAGGACGGTTGACTCCGGTGCTGGGCTGGACAGTGGTGGTAGTGGCGCTGGCAGTGGCGTTGTTCACAGGACTGGGGCGCGAGGCAAGAGGCGCCGATCTGTCGACAGCGTAAGAGCATCTGCCGGCGGATTGACGGGTGGTGCCTAGGCAACTACGCTTGAGAGATGAACCTCCTGCTCAGTGACGCCTGTTGTCTCAGCCTCGCACTCGAGGCGTCCAACGCTGGTGCTCACTGACGAGCGAAGGTTGAGGATTCCCCGAGTGCCCACGATCAACCCTCGTGGGCCTCTTGCTTTGTACCCGAATAGGAGACTGTGACTTGAGCAACACGACAACACCACCGGCCGTTGCCGCGCCCAAAGAGACCAAGGCTCAGCGGTCTGAACGCCTGAAGCTCGCGAAGAACCCCTGGAACGCCTGGGATGAGGTGCGGCAGTTCGCGCGCGCGGGACGCTCCAGCGTTCTGCCGGAGTGGACCGGAACCTACTTCAAGTGGTGGGGCATCTACACGCAGGGCGATGGGCTGGGCGTGACCGGTGGCAGCGGCGGCGAGGGCAAAGCCAGCGAGTACTTCATGATGCGCATCGGGCTGCCGAACGGGCTGCTGACCTCGCACCAGTTGCATGTCATCGCAGACATTACTGCGAAGTACGCACGCGGCATCGCCGACATTACGACGCGGCAGAATATTCAGCTGCACTGGTTGACCATCGAGGCGCTGCCGGAGATCGTGGATGCGTTGACGGAGATTGGGCTTTCGCCGAAGGGCGCGTGCGGCGATGTAGTGCGCAATGTGACCGGATGCCCGCTGGCCGGTCTCGACGGGCATGAGGTGCTGGATGCGTCGCCGCTGGCGGTGGAGATTGCGCATAAGCTGACGGCGAATCCGGAGTTCTACAACCTGCCGCGCAAGTTCAAGATCAGCGTGACCGGATGCCCGATCTGGTGCAGCTATCCGGAGATCAACGATGTGGCACTGACTGCGTTGAAGAGGACCAAAAACGGCCGCGAAGAGATTGGCTACAGCCTGCGCGTGGGCGGAGGGCTTTCGACCGAGCCGCACATCGCGGTGCGGCTAAATGCCTTTGTCCCGCAAGACAAGGCATATGACGCGGTGAAAGCCGTGGTGGAGATCTTCCGCGAGCAGGAGGCGCTGCGCGAGAACAGAACGCGCGCGCGCATCAAGTACCTGTTCATGAGGCACGGCTGGACCGCAGAATCCATGCTGGCGGCCGTCGAAGAGAAACTCGGCTTCAAGTTCGATCCGTGTGACGAAGGTCCGATTGCCGATGATCTGTACCGCGACCACGTCGGCGTTCACCGGCAGAAGCAGGATGGGCTGAGCTATGTCGGCGCGACGGTGCTGAACGGGCGCCTGACGGACAAGCAACTGCACTCCCTGGCCGCACTGGCGGAGACGCACGGTGACGGACACCTGCGCGCGACGATCGGGCAGAACATCGTGCTGGTGAACATTCCCAACACAAAGGTTGGCGATGTGGTGAAGCAGATCGTCGGGCTGGGATTGCAGGTGGAGCCGACGGTCTTCTATCGCGGCGCCGTTGCTTGCACCGGCACCGAGTTCTGCAAGCTGGCAATCGCTGAGACCAAGGGCTTTGCGAAGTGGCTGGTTGGCGAGATGGAGGAGCGACTGCCGGAGTTCGACCAGCAACTGCGGCTGCATGTGACCGGCTGCACCAACAGCTGCGGACAGAGCTGGATCGCGGACATTGGCCTCGAAGGCAAGAAGATCAAGAAAGACGGCAAGATGGTCGATGCGTTCTACTTCTGCGTCGGCGGCGCGGTTGGCGAGCATGCGGGCATTGCGCGGATGATCGGGTATCGCGCTGCAGCGGAGGATTGCCCCGAGGCCATTGAGCGGCTTCTGCGTGGGTATCTTGCGCGGCGCAGCGCGGACGAGAACCTGCGGGCTTATTTCCGTAGGACCAGCGATGAAGAGCTGCGCGCGCAGCTCGCGGGTGCTGTCGTGGAGCCGGTGGCTCGCGATCCTTCGCCGGGCCGCGTGCCGAGCTCGGTCGGCTGAGGAGATTGCTGTGAGTCTGTTTCCTATCTTTCTGAAGCTCGCGGCAAGGCCTTGCACCGTTATCGGCGCGGGGAATATTGCGGAGTCAAAGATTGAGAGCCTGCTGCAGGCCGAGGCGCGCGTGACAGTGATTGCGCCCGAGGCGCTGCCGCGGGTGCGCGAGTGGGCCGCGGCCGGCGAGCTCGAGTGGCAGCAGCGCGAGTACCAGCATGGCGATCTTGCAGGAGCGTTTCTGGTTGTGGCTGCGACGGCTACGGCTGCGGTTAATCGCGCGGTGTTTGCCGAGGCGAGCGCGGCAGAGATTCTGTGTAATGCGGTGGATGATCCTCCTTTCTGCGACTACTACTTTCCTTCCGTGGTGCGGCGCGGCGAGTTGCAGATAGCTATCTCGACCGCCGGTGAGAGTCCGGCGTTGGCGCAGCGGCTGCGCAAGGAGATTAGCGCGCAGCTTCCGCTCGATACCGGCGAGTGGCTGATGGAACTGGGCCGGCTGCGCCGCGAGGTGACGGCGGTTGAGCCTATCGGCGAGCCGCGCAAGCTGCTGCTGCATGAGCTGGCGCAGCGCGAGGTCTGCGGGTATGACGCTTGCCCTTCGCGGATGAGGGCGAGGCAGCATGCGCGGGACATGGGACTTGTACATCCCATCCATGACGACGATAAGGCTGTCGTCATGGATGGGGCACCCGACAGCGAGGTGGTGCGATGAGGACTGCGCAGAAGGGTACTGTCTATCTCGTCGGCGCGGGGCCAGGCGATCCAGAGCTGCTGACGCTGCGCGCGCTGCGGCTGCTGGAGACCGCGGATGTGGTCTTCCATGACGACCTGGTCTCCGCCGAGGTGCTGGCGCTCGTACATCGCCACGCGCTGGTGGATAGTGTGGGCAAGCGCTGCGGGCGGCCGCGCATTACACAGGCCGGAATCAACGCGCTGCTGGTTGAGTCGGCGCGAGCTGGGCAGAGCGTGGTGCGGTTGAAGTCCGGCGATCCGCTGGTCTTCGGCCGAGCGGGCGAGGAGATTGCGGCGCTGCGCACGGCGAAGGTTCCGTTCGAGATCGTTCCCGGCGTCACGGCGGCGCTGGCCGCAGGCGCTGTGCTGTCGCTGCCGCTGACGGACCGCAAGAGCGCGAGCAAACTGATCTTCTGCACTGGACATCACGCGACCGGCAAAGACGAGACATCAATCTGGTCAGGGCCGTTGCCGGAGGACGCGACGCTGGTGATCTACATGCCTGGCCGCGACACGGCGCGCATCGCGCGCGAGCTGGCAGTAGCTGGCGTTGCGGCCGATGTGCCGTGCTGCGCGATCTCCCATGCGGCAACGGTGCGACAGAGCCATGCGGCGTGCAGGCTGAACGGCCTGGCTGCGCTGACGTGCGGGCCAGCGCCGCTGCTGCTGCTTATCGGGCGGGCGATGGAGTCGCTGCTCGATGGCGAGCGCAGCGATTCGGCTGAGGCTGTCATCGCACAGGCTGCGGCTGTGGTTTGGCCAGAGGCGACGTAATCTCGTCCAGATAGTCCTTGGTTCCCTCCGCGCGGACCAGCGCCGGATAGCGTTCGCCGTCGTGGTAGTCGATGTCGATTGGCCGGATGTAGCTATCCGTCTGCACGAGCAGGTGAATCGGCTCGGTGCTGGACTTGGCGGCGACGATGGCGGTATTGAGGGCTTCCTTGCTGTAGATGTTGCCGTTGACCGCGATCAGCCGATAGCCAGGCGCGAGCCTGGCCTTGTCGGACGGACCTCCCCAGCGCACATCGAGCACTGTACCGTCGTTGGCGATACGGAAGCCGAGCGAGTACCACGGGTTCGGCGGGCTGGGACGGCGTGCCTCGGCGATGGTGCGCTCGGACGCGTTGGGTTGGTCGCGGTAGACCAGCTTGTAGCCGCCGCGCTCGATTCCCGCGAGGTCAGCGTGCGGGTTGATCAGGTCGACGCGGTCGTGCAGGAACCCGGCCCAATCGTAGGGCGCAACCTGGTTCAGGTCCTGGATGAGTTCCTCGCGGTGGTAAGGGACGATGAGCGGTCCGGTGTTTCCGCCCCTGGCGAGGAATATCTGCAGGAAGTCGGTGAGCGACTTCCTGTCGTCCGTAAGCTGGCGGAT
>Ga0302157_10000416_pt1 | contig 56680 bp, 42 predicted proteins | sample I_Bog_N3_3_FD_193502 | JGI IMG/M metagenome (GOLD analysis project Ga0302157, IMG submission 193502) | Peat permafrost microbial communities from Stordalen Mire near Abisko, Sweden - I_Bog_N3_3 | ecosystem: Environmental > Terrestrial > Soil > Wetlands > Peat | place: Sweden: Abisko, Stordalen... | reverse complement strand
TCGTGGGCAGCCCGAGGCTTCGGGTCATTGGGCCCCTTTTTCCCGACCTCAGGATCGCGTGGCGAGGGCTGCATGGCCTTTATTACGAATCCGTCGCTTCGATAACGAACGAAAAATGGCCCATTGGAAAACGGGCGGGCCCTCAAACCGTATGGACGTCGATGCCCAGTCCGGCAAAACGGGAGCCCCCGTACAGGGCCTTGAATTCACTAATGGCAACCCCGCCTGGCCCTGATGCTTAGATATTCATTTATTGCGGTCGGGTTGCCCTCACGATGTGCTATACATGCTGGTTCCCGTCACATGCTAGGCTCTAACGTCCTCAATATAGGCGGCCGCAGGTAGCATTTCCCCCGTTCCGCCTAACCCACTATGAGCTATCGACACACATCTCTCGCACGCAGCTGGCCAATCCTGGCCACGGCACTTGTCCTCCTGTCTCTCGCGGCCTGCGCCAAAAAGGCGGGGACCGCCGATGCGGTGGGTCCGAAGCCGGCCTCGGTGGAGCTTGTCCCCGTTGCCGAGCAGAGCCGCCACTTCGAGACGGTGAACAGCCACCTCGAGCTTGGCGGGACGCTCTACGGGTATGTGGATATTGATGGCGACCTGCTTGACCTGGCTGGGAACGTGCAATCGGTCGTGAAGCAGGTCGCGACCTTGCAGCCGCAACTCTCGATGTTCGCGAAGCAGGATTTCAAGGCCTTGATGACGGACCTTGGGCTGACGGACGTGAAGGCCATCGGATTTAGCTCCGTCCGGGAGGCCAGCGGCCTCTACCGCAACCGTGCGTTCCTCTACACACCCGAGGGCCGGCACGGTCTATTCGCGGTGTTTGGGGGGCAGCCCGGCAAGTTTGTCGGGGCCCGGCTGGCGCCCAAGGACACGGATTTCTTCGCGGAGCACGAGTTCGACATCGTGGCGGTGTATCAGACCGTCAAGGAAATGATCGCCAAGGTGAATGGGCCCGATGCAGCGGCGGCATTTGAAAAGGCGGTAAAGGAGGCGGGTGCCGGAGCCCATTTTTCAGTCCTGGACCTGCTCCAGGGGTTGAACGGCCGGGCAACGTTCATTCTCCGGCTCGATCCCGAGAAGAATGTGTCACTCCCGGGCCCTAAGCCGGTAAAGATCCCCGCGTTCTCGATTTTGATACGCGTGGATGGGATAGGTCCGGCTGTCGAGAGTGCACTGACCAACCAAAACTCCCAGTTCGCTGCGACACAGGAGGGTTCGCTCCACCTCTACACGAACAAGACGCCGGCTCCGCTTGAAGGGGTGAAGCTCGTGATAGCAGTCGACGGGAAGGCCCTTTACGCAGCCACCTCGCCGGACTTCCTTCACGAGTGCCTCAAGCGCACGGACGGGCTTGATACGAACCCCGAGTTCGTCTCCGCACTCGCGAACCTGGGGCCAGACGGAAATGGGCTCACATGGGCCACCCCGCGGTTCTTTTCCCGGATAAAGGGGCTTCCCGAGGTCAACCAGGACGTGGCCCCGCAGGTTAAAAAGCTGCTCGATATGTATGCCGCCAACATCCCTGCCGTGAGCCAGCCCCTCCTCTCCGTCCGCACCAACCTTCCCGAGGGCATCCTGATCCGGTCGACATGGAATCGGTCGCTCAAGGCGGATGTCGCCATGCTCACGGTCTACAATCCGGTTACGGTGGGCCTCCTGGCCGCCATGGCCATCCCGGCGTTCGAAAGGGTGAGGACCGATTCCCAGGCCAAGGCGGTGACGAACAACCTGAGGATGCTTTCCGCCGCCGCCGACCAGTTTTACCTGGAGAAAGGCGTCACGACGGCCACGTACGACGACCTGGTGGGCCCGGACAAGTTTGTAAAGGCGGTCGTCCCCGTGGCTGGGGAGGACTACCACCAGCTCGTGTTCTCCCAGGGGAGGAGGCTGCATGTCGCGCTGCCCGACGGCCGCACCTTCGACTATCCGTCGGATACGTCGCAAAGCGGCAATCCGCGCAACGCCTTGGGCGCAGGGGTATCCGCGGACGACGCCCGCAAGCGGATGGGCGTGCGCAGGAACCTGGAGGCCTTGTCGAAGGCTGCGAACCGCTACTACGAGGTCAAGGGCGTCACCTCGACAACGTTTGGCGATGTGATGAGCGAACCGGCCCACCCGGACATCACCCCCGTCATGGGGGAGGATTACCGATCGGTGGTCCTGGAAAAGGGAGTACCCGTTCAGATAAAGCTTCCCGACGGCCGCGTGGTGCGGGCCCCGGTGAGCCGCCCCCAGCCACTCTTAGGCAAACCAGCCGGCCCCAACCCGGTTGCCCCCGCGAACCCCGTGCCGGCCCCGGCCGCGCAAAAGGCGAGCCCGAGCGATGCCGCCATCATGGAAAATCTGCGGAAGCTCGATGATGCCGCGAACGCCTATTACGACGCAAACGGGGTGACCTCGGTGACGCTCGACCAGCTTGTTGGACCCCGGAACGCGATACCCGAGCTGATTCCTGTCGCCGGGGAGAGCTACCAATCGGTACTCTTTAAGAAGGGTCACCCGCTTCGTTTGTTCCTGAAGGACGGCCGGACGCTGGTTTATCCGCCCCCGGGTCCGGATAATCCCTGACGCCTCGGACGGCGCATTTCCGTACGCGGCGTGTGGCGATTGCCTGTCGGCACTTTGGATTGTCGCTAATGGTTCGCCCCACAAGGGGACCACGCTTAGTGCCTGTAGACGGCAGCGACGATGGCCACGGAGAGGTTGTTTACGCCCCAAATCACGCTGCTCCACAAAAGGACCGGGCTCTTGTCCCGGATCCCCTGGTAGACCCACAATCCGGCCATAACAGCCATCCATGACCAAGAGAGGATCGACACGTCCGATGAGGAATGGCGCTCGAGTATCCGGACGATCTGGGGCACACCTGCAAAAAACCCGTCCAGGATGAGGAGCGATTGGATCGAGGTCTGGATTTTATTTTTCATGGTGGTTGGCGTCGAACACGGATACCTGGACGCGCCACGAAGTTGGACATCCAGGATCTACCATCAGTTCGGGCTTTCAAGGCGCGGTCGGGTTTGGCACGGGAATGTTTCCCGAAGCGGCGCCGCCCAAGGCGCCCAGCCGATTCGGGCGTTAAGCCTTGGCCTTCAACAGGGAACGGGACTGGATCACAACCTCTGTCACAAGGAGCGGGATAGCCCAGCACGACCACGCCAGCGTCGACGCGCGCTCATCGTCCGTCATGACGTGCCAGGCGCCCAAGACCTGGTTCAGGAGCCTGAAGGTGACAAAGGCGAACGTGACCACATAGCTCCTGATCATCCACTGCTTGTGCTGCTCGACGTTCTTCCGGCGGATGGCAATGAAGGCCATCGCGGTCGTCGTGAGCCAGGCGACCGCCAGGCCGGCGAGGCCCAGCGAATACGCGGAGCCGTTGTCGATCGTGGCCGCAAGCCCGAGCGCGGCCATCGAACCCGCCAGAACCGTGACAACGTAGACCCGTCCCGCGATCCAGTGCACCCGCATGTATTTGCGGCGCATCCCCGACCAGAACTGCAGCGGCCCGATGAGTATTGCGAGCAGCCCGCTCGCTACATGGGGGAAGAGCAGCGAGGCGCGCGGCCAGAAATAGCCCCCGTAGGATTTCGGGGTGAGGACAAAGTACCGGGGTACATTGTGGTAAATGAAATAGCCCAAGCACCCGAAAAGGGCGGCCCAAGAAAGCCAGACGAAGAGCCTCGTCCTTGACTGGGGGTCGTCCTTTGCCTGCGAAATCGCTGGGGTCACGCGGGCAGACTGCTAAACCAACCTCCGGCAGCGCGCAAGCCGTTACGGGTGGGGGACCTATACCGTGACGTCGAAGAGCTCGGGATGCATCTCGCCCGTGGCGACCTTGTTCACGGAGCCCGTCATCGTGATCGAGAAGTGGTCGCCTATCTCAATGGCAATGGAGCCGCCTGGCATCTTGACCGTCACCGAGCGGTCCACGAGACCGAGCTTGTGGGCGACGGCGGCCGCGGCGCTCGAGCTGCTGCCAGAGGCCAGCGTGTAGCCTGCGCCGCGTTCCCAGATCTCAATCTGGATCGTCTTGCGGTCGAGCACCTTAAGGAACTGGACATTCGTCCGGTTCAGGAAGAGGGGGTTGGTCTCGATCGCAGGGCCGAAGCGCCTGGCGAGCTCCGGCGAGAGGTCGTCCACGGGAAGGACGCAGTGGGGGTTTCCGATCGTGGCGGCCGAGAACGTGAAGGTCCTGCCCAGCACCTCGAGAGTCTCGCCGACCACCTCCCGGTGGGGCCCGTCGACAGGAATCTTCATGCTGTCAAAGCTCACCCTGCCCATGGCGACAGTGATCAGGCGCCCCGACTCCTTAATCTCGGACTCCACGACGCCGCCGGGCGTCTCGACCGTGAACTTGGGGGACTTGACCCTCTCCTGGTCCCAGAGGTAGCGGGAAAAGATCCTAATGCCGTTGCCCGACTTCTCGGCCTCGGAACCGTCGGGATTGAAGATCCTCAGGCCGAACTCGGCCCTCTTCGAGGGAAGGGGGCCCCAGAGAATCCCGTCGGAGCCCACGCCAAAGTTGCGGTGGCAGACGACACGGATCTGCGCCAAGCTCGGCACCGTCCACAGGGGGAAATCCACCGGGTCGAGCACGATGTAGTCGTTTCCGAGGGCATGGTACTTGTGGAATCGCATGCTACTTGTTGCCCTCAAGGACGGGGGTCTCGGCATACCCGAAGAGCCCGCGGCGCTTGATGGCATCCACAACCGGACTCGGGACCATCGTCTCCCACGTCGCGTCCTTTTCCTTGATCCTCCGGAGCACATCGCGCGAGAAGACGCTCAGGATCTTCGTGTCAAAGCCGACGATGCAGTCGATGTAGTGGTTCTCCAGGAGGTGCGCGTAGAGGTTTGAAAGGTGGTCCACGATCTTAACGTTCTTGGCGTTAATCAGCACGCTCGAGGCGAAGGCGTGGTTGGTAAGGCCGTGCCCGAACTCGTTCTGGGAAACGTAGGCCTCGTAGGCGTCCTGGCGCATGGGATAGATGTAGAGCTTCACCGAATTCCGGAAAAGTCGGCCGAAGGACTCCAGGATCCCCCCCTCGAGGTTCTCGTAGTACTTCTCGTTGAAGATCTCGAGCAGGTTGTTGATGCCCATCGCCACGCCTATCATTTCCTTGGTGTACCTGCGGAAGTAGGACGTGAGGCGGTAGTACTCGGAATAGTTCGAGATAAGGACCGTGAAGCCAATGTCCGCCAGGAGGTCCACCCTGGAAAGGAAGTCGTGGGCGTCCAGGGCCCCCGCGGCGAGCAGGTTGTTCATGGTGATCTCCATCAGCACCACCATGTCCTTGCCCTTCACCACCGGCTCCTGGACGAACTGGGCCGTCGCGCAGTTGAGCATGTCGACGTTCACGTGGGTCACCGGGCGGAAGCTGCCGCGCTCAACCAGGATCGCCTTCTTGTGCAGCACCTCCGAGGGCTGGAGCACCTCGCCCTTCTGTCCGAACATCACGGCGTTCGTGAGCTGGAACTTCACCAAGTAGAGGGACATCAGGCGGTTGTCGACCTTGTCAAAGGCGGGGCCCGAGAAGCGAAGCATGTCGATCTCTATCCGTTCGGTGCCCAGGTTGTCCCGGAGCGACTCGATCAGCTTGCCCAGGTCCTCGCGGTAGTAGAGCGCACCGTAGATGAAGTTCACGCCCACGATCCCCAGGGCCTGCTGCTGGAGCACGGCCTCCTTGTCCCACATCCTGACGTGGAGCACGATTTCGCTCGGCTCTCCCTTGGGTTCCGTCTGGAACCGCAGCCCCAGCCAGCCGTGGGCCTCGTTCGTCCCCTTGTAGTTGCTCGTTGCGACTGTGTCCGCGAAGACGAAGAAGTTGGTCCTCTCTCCCCGGGTCGCGGCCAGGCGGTCGATCAGGAGCTGGTACTCGTGGTCGAGCATCAGCTTCAGGCGCTCCCGGGAGACGTAGCGGGGCGCCTTGCCGTAAATGGCATCGCTAAAGACCATGTCGTACGCCGAGATCGACTTAGCGATCGTCCCTGAGGCCCCGCCCGCCTGGAAAAACTCGCGCGCCACCTCCTGGCCCGCCCCGATTTCCGCGAACGTGCCGTACTTCGGCATGTCGAGGTTGATGGTCAGCGCCTTCTGATTTGTGGTCAGGAGATCCTTGTGGTCGCTCATGCCACGTACATTGGGCGGCGCGGTGGGGGGTTGCAACCCGTTCTTATGTCACTTCTGCGTGGAGGCGCTTTCTACTGGTGGAAGCAGGGAAACAGGATAGCTTTCCGGTACTTCATGAAGAACTTCATCACGTCGATGCTGGGTGCTCTCGTGGCCCTGATCGTGTTCACCACGGGGGCCGTTTTGCTCTTCATCGGCTTCATAGGGGCCCTCGTGACGATGGGCCAGCAGAGGAAGGCCCCCGAGGTGACCTCGGGCTCCTACCTGGTCTTTGACCTTTCGACCAACATCACCGACGCGCCCCCTCCGGTGGACTTTGGCGACTTCCCGGGCGGCAGGCAGGACACGATGCAGCTGCGCTCGATCACGCGGGCGATCCGCTACGCCTCGAAGGACAGCAAGATCGTGGGCGTCCTCCTCCTCGGGAACCTCTCCCCCGGGGGCTACGGGACGGGATACGCCGCGCTCAAGGAGGTCCGCGCCGCGCTCGGCGACTTCCGCGCTTCCGGGAAGCCCGTGGTCGCCTACATCGATTACGCGACAACCAAGGACTTCTACCTGGCCTCCGTGGCCAACGAGGTCGTCCTGGACCCCTATGGGGCCGTCCTCATGCCCGGCCTTGCAAGCGAGCCCTGGTTTTTCGCGGGAGCCTTTGAGAAATACGGGATCGGCGTCCAGGTGACGCGCGTGGGCAAGTACAAGTCCTACGTCGAGAGCTACACGAGGACCAACATGAGCCCCGAGAACCGGGAGCAGGTCCAGAAGCTCCTGGATGACGTCTGGGGCACGATCCTTGCTGACGTCGGCAAGTCGCGCGGGGTGACGCCCGAGGCGATCCAGTCCACAGTGGACACCGAGGGCATCATCACGCCCTCCGTGGCCCTCAAGGCCCACCTGGTCGACCGGGTGGCCTACCGCGACGAGATCATCGACAAGCTCAAGAAGGCCACCGGCGTCACCTCGGCGACCGACAGTTTCAAGCAGGTCCAGCTCAGCTACTACGTGAAGGCGACCCAGGCGCGGCAGCTGACAACGATGGGCTCCGGCGAGGTGGCAATCGTCTATGCCGAGGGAGAGATCGTAGAAGGCGAGGGGGACCAGACCGAGATCGGGGGCGCCAGATTCGCGCGGGAGATCCGCAGGCTCCGCGAGAATTCCTCGGTGAAGGCGATCGTGCTCCGCGTGAACAGCCCGGGCGGCAGCGCCACGGCGGCCGAGACGATCCAGAGGGAGCTGCGGCTGGCCCGCAAGGTGAAGCCCGTCATCGTCTCAATGGGCTCCTATGCGGCGTCGGGCGGCTACTGGATCTCTGCGTTTGGGGACCGCATCTTTGCGGAGCCGAACACCATCACCGGCTCGATCGGCGTCTTCGGCATCCAGCCCAACTTCCAGAAGCTCGCGAACGACCACGGGATCACCTTCGACAGCGTGAAGACGGGCAAGTTTGCCGACGCCCTCACGCTCACGCGCCCGAAGACCGACGAGGAGCTGGCGGTCTTCCAGAGGCTGGTGGATTGGATCTACAGCCAGTTCATCGCGAAGGTTGCCGAGGGCCGGAAGCTCTCGCCCGCCCGCGTCGAGGAGATCGCCCAGGGCCGCGTGTGGTCTGGAGTCGATGCGCTGAAGATCGGGCTCGTGGACGAGATCGGCGGCCTTGACGCCGCGATCAAGTACGCCGGAGCGAAGGCGAGCATGGGCGAGCACTTCCGCGTAACGGAGTACCCCCGCTCGCGCAACCTCTCAGAGGAAATCGCGGAGATGCTGGGCCGGATTGCCCCCGAGGGCCTCCACCTGCACTCCACGGGCCTTGTCGGCGAGATCAAGGAAAGGATCGAGAGCGAGTTTGCCTGGCTTAGGGCGCTCAACGACCCGCGCGGGGTTTATGCGCGGATGCCGGTCGACATGATGATCCACTAAGCCAGGGCCTTGCCCCACCATGGACACCCAACTCCTCAAAGACTGCCCGGCGACAGCCATCCCCGCGGGAACGCCCGCCACGCTCTCCGCGGGCGCCCGTGTGCGCGTGGTCCAGACCCTGGGCGGAAACGTGACCGTCCAGGCCGACCAGGGCCTGTTCCGGATTGCCCGCCAGGACGCCCACCTGCTCGAGGGACTTGAGATTTCCCAAGAGGCCGGCGGAGCCGCGGCCGAGTTCAACGAGGGCGCCGTCTGGGAGGCCCTCCGCACGTGCTTTGATCCCGAGATCCCGGTCAACATCGTCGACCTGGGCCTCATCTATGACCTCTCGATCGAGAAGACTCCCTCGGGCTCGAACGCGGTCGACGTCAAGATGACGCTCACGGCGCCGGGCTGCGGCATGGGCCCGGTCATCGCCGAGGACGCCCGGCAGAAGATCGCCGCGCTGCCGAGCGTCGAGCGGGCCAAGGTGCACATCGTATGGGACCCGATCTGGAACCCGAAGATGATTTCCGAGGCGGGCCGGAAGTCGCTCGGCCTGGAGTAATCCCCTTTCTCGCTAGGCGGTCACCGTCTCCAGGGAACACCCATCCGCGTCCTCGGCCGGGGTCTCGCAGTTTGGCCGTGCGATGACGCCGGGGTAGGGCTCCGCGGAAAACTCGGCGCCGGAGTCGGACAGCAGGTGGCGGTCGCAGACCTCAAAGAGGGAGGCTTCCGTCTCGGCGCGCCTCATGTCGTGCAGGAAACGGCTGGCCGGGTCGACCCCCTGGCCGACAAAGTTCAGGTACTTCTTCATCTTGTTCACGTGCGCCCGCTCCGGGATGGTGGGCCCCCGAGTCTCCCGGTAGAGCCTGTCCACGTATTCGCGCACGTCGGCGAGTGTCACCCTCGAGGGAGCCTGGCCCGAAAAAAGCTCCCGGCACTGCCGGAAGATCCAGGGATTGCGGATCGCGTGCCGGCCGACCATGACGCCCGCGCTTCCGGTGCCGGCCACCACCTGGCGCGCCTTTGCGGCCGAGGTGACGTTGCCGTTCGCCAGGACGGGACAGCGCGCCCGGCCCACCGCGCGCGCGATCTGGTCGTAATGGACCTCGCTCCGGTACATCTCCCTGACGGTGCGCCCGTGGACCGTCAGGAGGTCTATTCGGTTCTCGTTCACGAGGTCCAGGATGCGCTCGAGGTTCGAGGAGTCCTCGAAGCCGATCCTCATCTTTACCGTGAGGAGGCCGGGCACGGCGGCCCGCATCGCGGAGAGGATGGCCCCGATCCTGCTGGGATCGCGCAGGAGCCCGCCGCCCACGTTCTTCTTGTAGATCTTCGGGGCGGGGCACCCGAGGTTCAGGTCGATCCCGGCGATGGGGTGGCGGGCGAGCGCCTCGGCCGTCCGCAGCATGTGGGGTATGTCCTCGCCGATCAGCTGAGCGAACACGGGCCGGCCGGTCGTGTTCTCGTCGATGCTCCGCAGGATGTGCCGCTCCGGGCGCGACTGCGCGTGCACCCGGAAGAACTCGGTGAAGAAATAATCCGGCGCCCCGTAGTGCGCAACGACCCGCATGAACGCCAGGTCGGTCACGTCCTGCATGGGTGCGAGCGCCGTCAGGGGCTGGCCCTCCGCCAGGGCTTTCGGCAGTCCGTCGGGCACGGTCAGGGGAGCTCCGTCCCGGGATCGTCCTGCTGCTTGCGCCACTGCTCGAGAATCTCGGTCCTGTCCTCGACGGCGTCGAACACGGCGCGCGCCACGTAGATCGGGCGCTTCTGCTGGAGCGAGAGGACGATCGAGTCGCTCGGCCGCGCGTCGATTTCCACGATCTTCGTCCCGAGCTCGTTCTCCATCGTCAGGAGCACCCTCGCGAAGAAGGTCTGGTCGTGGGCGTCGTTGATGACGACCCGCTCAAGGCGCGTCCCAAGGCCGACAAGGATGCTCCCGATCAGGTCATGGGTGAGGGGCCGGTCCTTCTTCACCCCGTCGAGCGTCATCTGGATCGCGTTGCCCACGAAATGGTCCACGTAGATCACGAAGATCTTCTCCTCGTTCCCAAGGAACACGGCGCAGCCATTGGGGGTGGGCACGACGCCCTTCACGTTGACCGCTACAACATCGTTTTGCATGGGTTTATGCGCGCCTAGGTCGGCAGAGGGCAAGGTTGAGACCCGGCGGGACAAAGGGCAAGCGGGCGGCGGCTAATAATTTGGAACCGGGCCCGCCCCGGCCGGCCGCACAACCGGGTTGTAATCCGGGCCTCTTCCCTAAGACAATGGACGCGCTTGATGACCACCGAGAACTCCTGTCACGGAGCATCTTACCCGCAGGCGAAGGGGCCCGCCTTGCAGGGCTTCGGGGCGGTCGGGCTCGCGCGCGCAACCGTCTTATTTGTCCTGATGATGGGCATGCCGATCTCGGGGCTCCTCGCCGGCGAATGGCTCCGGCCGGGAGGCGACGCCGGGGCGTTTGTCCTTGTCGGGAGGAAGGCTGCGACGCCCATCTGGGTCGACGCGCCCGGGCTTCCCGGGGTCCTTCGCGCCGCCCGCGACCTGGGGGAGGATGTGCGGCGGGTGTCGGGAGAGGCGCCACTTGTCGGCACCGAAAAGCCGGAGGCGCAGCGCGTCGTCCTCGTCGGCACCGTGGGCAGGAGCGCCGTGATCGACGGCCTCGTGCGCGCCGGAAAGCTCGACGTGTCGCCCATCGAGGGCCGGTGGGAGGCCTTCCTGGTCCAGGTGGTGCCCCGTCCGCTGCCGGGAATTGAGGAGGCCCTCGTCATCGCGGGCAGCGACAAGCGGGGTACGATCTACGGGACCTATGAGCTGTCCGCGAGGATCGGGGTCTCGCCGTGGTACTGGTGGGCGGATGTTCCCGTGGCGCGCCGCGACGAGCTGCTCGTGGCGCCCGGCCGCTTTGTCGAGACCGGGCCGGTCGTAAAGTACCGCGGGATATTCCTGAACGACGAGGCGCCGGCCCTGAGCGGATGGGCCCAGGCGAAGTTCGGCGGCTTCAACCACCTCTTTTATGAGCGGATCTTCGAGCTCCTGCTCCGCCTGCGGGCGAACACGCTCTGGCCCGCCATGTGGGGAAGCGCCTTCAACGAGGACGACCCGCTGGACGCAAAGGAGGCGGACGACTACGGGATCGTGATGGGCACCTCCCACCACGAGCCGATGCTCCGGGCGCAGCAGGAGTGGAAGCGGCACGGCTCGGGTCCGTGGGACTATGCCGCGAACGGCCCGGAGCTCCGGGAGTTCTGGACTGAGGGGGTCAGGCGCAACCGGGACTTCGAGAGCCTCTACACGGTAGGGATGCGCGGGGACGGCGACCTGCCGATGTCGGAGTCGAGCAATGTGGCGCTTCTGGAGCGCATCGTGGCCGACCAGCGCGCGATCCTTGCGAAGGATGTCAACCCGGACCTGGGCCGGGTCCCGCAGGTCTGGGCCCTCTACAAGGAGGTCCAGGACTACTACGAGCGGGGCATGCGCGTTCCCGACGACGTGACGCTCCTGTGGTGCGACGACAACTGGGGGAACCTGCGGCGGCTGCCAACCCCCCAGGAGCGGACCCGCGCGGGGGGGGCCGGCATCTACTACCACCTGGACTACGTGGGCGCGCCCAGGAACTACAAGTGGCTCGACACGGTCCCGATCACCAAGGTCTGGGAGCAGATGCACCTCGCCGCGGAAAACGGCGCGGACAGGCTCTGGATCGTGAACGTCGGGAGCTTCAAGGAGAAGGAGTTCCCGATGGAGTTCTTCCTGCGGTACGCGTGGGACCCGAAGGCGATCCCCTACGAGGGCCTCGGCGACTACACGCGGCGCTGGGCCGAGCGCGCGTTTGGCCCCCTTCAGGCGGGGCGAATCGCCTCGATCCTCGAGGCCTACGCGAAATTCAACTACCGCAGAAAGCCGGAGCTCCTGGGACCCGACACGTTCAGCCTGGTCAACTACGGGGAGAGCGAGGCCGTTGTGGAGGGATGGAAGGGGCTTGTCGCCGAGGCGGAGGCCGTGGAGGCGAGCCTCCCGCCGGAGGCGCGCGACGCGTTCTACCAGCTCGTGCTTCACCCGGTAAAGGCAAGCGCCAACCTGAACGAGCTCTACCGAAGCGTGGGGTTAAGCCGGCTCTATTCCGCGCAGGGGAGGGCGGCGGCCAACGTCGAGGCCGACAGGGCGGGCGAGCTGTTCAAGGAGGATGCCGAGCTCACCCAGCGCTGGGACAACGACCTGTCCGGAGGCAAGTGGAGGCATTTCATGGACCAGACCCACATCGGCTACACGTCCTGGCAGCAGCCGGACACAAACGTGATGCCCGCGGTCTCCCGGGTCCAGGAGGTCCCCGGTGAGGCAGGGCCCGCCGTAGCGATCGAGGGGAGCACCGAGGCTTGGCCGTTCGGCGCGGACGGGGCCCCGGGCCCCCGGCTGCGGACGATAAGCCCCTACGATCCGGCGCCCCACGCGTTCGAGGTGTTTAACCGGGGAGGGAAGCCCTTCTCGTTCACGAGCGAGACGGACCAGCCGTGGCTCGGCGTCGAGCCCCGCGAGGTGGGCGCGGCCGACGTTGTCCGGGTCCGCCTGGACGTGCGCTGGGACCGCGTGCCGCGGGGTGCCAGCACGGGCACGGTAACGGTGAGGGACCGCGCGGGGGGCAAGGGGCTTATGATCACGGTTCCGGTCTTTGCCCCGGGCCCGCTTAAGGGCTGCCCGGTCGGCTCCTTTGTCGAGGCCGACGGGTATGTCTCGGTGGAAGCCGAGCACTTCTCGGGGTCCCAAGGCTCGGGGGCCGTTCAGTGGAAGGTGCTTCCGGATTTTGGGCGCACGCTTTCCGGTGTGACCCCATTCCCGGTGACGGCCGAAAGCCGGGTTCCCCCGGGGAGCGGCCCGCGCCTGGACTATAGCCTCTACCTTTTCAGGGCCGGCGAGGCCGAGGTCGACGTCATCACGGCCCCGACCCTCGCCTACGCCCCGGGGAGGGGCCTCCGCTACGCCGTCGCCCTCGACGACGAGGCCCCGCAGGTCGTCGACCTTGCGCTTGCGAGCGGGGTCCCCGGGCCCTGGGAGAAGATGGTGGCCGACGCGGCGCACCATTCGGTCTCGAGGCACCGGGTCGGGTCCGCAGGGGCGCACGTCCTTAAGCTGTGGGCGGTGGACCCCGGGGTCGTTTTTGAAAAGATCATTGTCAACACGGGCGGCCTAAGGCCGAGTTACCTCGGACCCCCCGAGAGCATCAGGTTCCAAGGGCCCACGCCTTGAGCACCCCATCCCCATTCAAATCCCTGGCGGCCCTCGTCGGGCTCGCGGCGACCGCCGGGTTCGGTCTGCCCCCAAGCCTTCCGGCCGGCTACCCGAAGGCGCAGTATGATGAGGACAAGGTGCCGACATTCGTCCTGCCGGATCCCCTGGTCGCCCTGTCGGGGCAACCCGTCACGAGCGCCGAGGCGTGGCCTGCCCGCCGCGCCGAGATCCTCTCGCTCTTTGAGCGCTCGGTCTACGGGATCACGCCGTTTGGGAGGCCGGCCGAGATGACCTGGACCACGGAGTCGCTTGGCGGTCCGGCCAACGGGGGAAACTACCTGAGGGAGGAGGTGACCCTGATGTTTAGCAGCGCCCCCGACGGGCCCCGGATGCGCGTGAGGGTCTTCCTGCCCATGGACGGGTTTGGCCCCGTGCCGCTCTTTCTGATGGCTGGCACGGGACTGATGCCCGGCGGCCGCGGGCCGGCGGATCCCGCGGCCGCGGCATTCCTGACGGCGCGGGGCTACGGCCTTGCGACCTGCGACCTGGGCATGGTCGATCCGGACCGGCGCGACGGCTATCCGGAGGGGATACGGGCCTACTATGCCAGGCTGGAGGGGAAACCGCCCGGACCCGACTCCTGGGGCACGATCGGGTCCTGGGCCTGGGCGATGAGCCGTGCCATGGACTACCTGGAAACCGATCCCGAGGTCGACTCCACGCGGGTCGCCGTGATCGGCGTCTCCCGCTACGGGAAGGTTGCGATGTGGGCGGGGGCCCAGGACGAGCGTTTTGCCATGGTCGTGTCGAGCGTCTCGGGCTGCTGCGGCGCCACCCTGGTGCGCCGGGGCTACGGGGAGACTGTCGCCAGCATCACCGGCTATGCCCCATACTGGTTTTCGGAGCACTTCAGGAGCTATGCCGACCGGGTGAATGACCTGCCCGTCGACTGGCACATGCTGATCGCGGCGATCGCACCCAGGCCCCTCTATATCGCGACAGCCGAGCAGGACTACTGGAACGACCCGCATGGGCAGTTTCTCGCGGCGGTCGCGGCCGAGCCCGTCTACAGGCTCCTGGGAAGGATGGGGCTGGGCACGACCGACGCGCCCGCGGTCAACACGCCGGTCGGTGACACGATCCGCTACCACTGCAGGAGCGGCGGACACGGCCTGAACGAGTTCGACTGGAAACAATTTGCGGACTTTGCCGACCGGGCCCTGAAGCCCGGCGCGGGGGAATGAGACCTTAAGCCATGAAACTGGGGATCGGCCTCTACCGGCACATGCTCACCCGCGAGAACTTCCAGTTCGCGCGCCAAGCCGGGGCCACGCACGTGGTCGCCCACCTGGTGGACTACTTCAGGGGCGGCGGCCACCGGGCCGGGGACGACCAGCCCACAGGGACGGACACCGGATGGGGCCTCGCGGGGGACCCTGAGAGGCTCTGGACGCAGGATGAGCTCGCCACGCTGCGGCGGAACGTCGAGGAGGCAGGCCTCGTGCTCGAGGCGATCGAGAATTTTGACCCCGCGCACTGGCATGACGTGCTCCTCGACGGCCCGCTCAGGGAGAAGCACCTGGAAAACGTGAAGACCATCATAAGGAGGGTGGGGAAGGCCGGGATCCCTGTCATGGGGTACAACTTCAGCATTGCCGGGGTGGCGGGACGGACCCGGGGCAACTATGCCCGGGGGCAGGCCCCGTCGGTCGGGATGGAGGGCCCCTACGACCTGCCGGTGCCCCGCGGCATGGCGTGGAACATGGTGGTGGACCCCGGGGCCCCAAAGGGGGACCTGCCGGCCCTCACGCACGGGGACCTCTGGCGCCGATTCGAGCGCTTCCTTTCCGAGGTGATCCCTGTCGCCGAGTCCGCCGGCGTCAAACTTGCGGCCCACCCGGACGATCCGCCCATGGAGTTCATCCGGGGCCAGCCCAGGCTGGTCTACCAGCCCGGCCTCTACCAGAAGCTGATCGACCTGAACCCGAGCCCCTCGAACGCGCTCGAGTTCTGCATCGGCTCGATCGCCGAGATGACCGAGGGCGACCTCTACGGGGCCGTCGACACCTACAGCCGCTCCGGCCGGCTGGGCTACGTTCATTTCCGCAACGTCGCGGGAAAGGTGCCCCACTACAAGGAGACCTTCATCGACGACGGCGACGTGGACATGGTCCGGGTGCTGGGAATCCTCAAGCGGAACGGGTACGCGGGCGTCCTCATCCCCGACCACACGCCCCAGATGGCGTGCGGGGCGCCGTGGCACGCCGGGATGGCGTTCGCTCTCGGCTACATGAAGGGCGCCATGCAGGCGCTCGGGATCGCGTGAACCCCCGCCCCTAAAAACCCAGGAGCGCTATCTTCCAGGACCGGGCCTTGTCGAGGACCGAGGCCTTGTCGAGGATGATGACCCCCTTCGCCTCGAGGGCCGCCGCGTGGAGGCCGGCCTCGTGCATCGTCTCGAGGGTGCGCATCCCGAAGCAGGGCACGTCGAACCGGAAGTCCTGGCGGGCCTTCACGGTCTTCACGAAGAGCGTCTCGTCGGCCTTCAGGCCCCCGGCCCGCCGGAGCATCTCGTCGGTGCCCTCGAACGCCTCGACCGCAAGGACCGTGCCCTTGCGGACGACGCAGCCCTGGCCGATGTCCAGGCGCGCGCTCTCCTTTGCGATGTGGATCCCGTGATCGAGGTACTCCTTGTCGATGGGGAACCGGCCCCCGGTCATGCATCCCGTCTCGGCAAGCTCCCCGTCCATGAACGCGCGCGCGTCCAGGAGTGTGACGCCGAGGGCCTCGATCTCCTTGGCGATGGCCCCGAAGATCGTCTCGGCGTTCCGGCGCTTCAGGGAGAGGAGGATCTGGGCCGCCTTCAGGTCGGGCCTAAGCCCGTCAAAGAGCCTTCGCGGGGTGACCTGGCCGGCCATCAGGGCGTAGCCGGCCCCGAACTCCTTGAGGAGCTTGAGCGTCTTGCCCACCTGGCCGACATGGACCGTGTGGCGGTCGGCCTCGGGGAACGACGCCACGAGCTCAGGCGCCGTCTCCCCCTCGAAGGCGATGAGCCGCAAGGGGACGCCCGCTTTCATTGCCGAGCGGGCGACGAGCTGCGGGTAGAGGCCCTGGCCGGCGATCAGCACGACCGGCAGACTGGGGTCGAACGCCTCGGGCAGGTACGCTGAGATTTGCGTCGGCACAGGCGGACGCGCCCTAGGTCTGAGCGCCGTAGTACTTCTTGTAGCTGCGGTAGTACCTGTAGTTGGAGTAGTACTCGATCCGGCGCGGCGACAGGCCGTTCAGCACGATGCCTAGGATCTCGTTCTTGCCCTCGCGCAGCGCCTTTATGTAAAGCTTGATGTGCTTGCGGTAGGCCCGGTTGAAGCGGCAGACATAGACGACCTCGTCGGTGCGCTCCGCGATCAAGGTGGCGTCCGTCACGGCGCCCATCGGGGGGGAGTCGATCACGACCAGGTCAAACACCCGCTTCAGGCGCTCGATCAGCTGGGCGAAGACCGGGTTCTCCAGGAGCTCGGTCGGGCTCTTGGAGCGCCCGCCGGAGGTGAGGAGCCAGAGGTTGTCGTTGAGCTTCACGATGCCGAGGTCCGCGTTGGTGAGGACGTCCCCGTCCAGGTGCGCGCCGTGCTCGAACCACGAGATGATGCCCGTCGTGTTCTGCTGGCGGAAATGGCGGTGGAGCATCGGACGGCGAAGGTCGCAGTCCATCAGGAGCACCTTCTTGCCGTGGCGGGCGAAGCACGAGGAGAGGTTGCAGGAGATCAGCGTCTTGCCCTCCCCAGGGATCGTGCTGGTCACCAGGATCGACTTCGGGAAATCGAGCTTCGACTGGATCTTGACCGAGCTGTAGAGGCTAAGGAACGCCTCGTTTCCGGGCTCGTTGCCGGAGGTCGTCTCGGCGAGCCCTATCTTCTCGTCGTCGGCGATCGTCGAGAGCTGCGGGATGATGCCGAGCAGGTGGGCCCCGATGAACGACTCGACGTCCCAGGCGCTCTTCACGCGGTCGTCGAGGAAGCCGAGGCCGATGGCGATGCCGAGGAAGGCGATTATCCCCAGGCCCACGCTCGTCCTCAGGATGGCCGGTATGTTCGGGGAGATCGGGCCGCCGGGGATCTGCGCCCTGTCGAGCGGGTGGAGCGAGATCTTGTCCAGGTTCTTGAGCGTCGTCGTCTGGTTCAGGCGATCCAGGATCTCCATGTAGTAGTTCTTCTGCTCGGTGGCGCGGCTCTGCAGGGAGTTGAAGTCGACGCTGAGCGCCCGCAGGCTCAGCTCCTGGGCCTCCTGCGCGTCGTATTCCTTCTGGAGGGCCTGCACGTTGTCGCGGGTCTGCGACATCCGGGTGTTCAGGTCGGCGATCGCAAGCTCGACCGCCTTGGCGAGCTGGACCTTCGTGATCGCGATCTTGTCGGCATTGTCGATCACCTTGGGGTGCCTCTCCAGGTAGCGCTCCATCAGGAGCGCCTGGGTCTGCTCGGCCTCGTTGAGCTGCGCCTTCAGGCCGGGGACCGCGCCGTGGGTGGCGATATAGGAGATCTCGAGCAGGTCCTTTCCGGACTTCTTGAACTCGGCCACCTGCTCGACCAGCTGCTCGACGTTGAGCATCTCGAGCCGGGCGCTCGTCAGGGCGTTGTTCACCGACTTCAGGCGGTCGGAGACGATGTCGACGCTCTTCTCCAGGGAGACGAGGTTGTGCTGGCGCATGTACTCCTGGAGCTGCCGCTCGGCGTCCTCGGCGTCCTTCTTGAGCTGCTCGGCCCGGCCCTTCAGGTACGTGACGGCCTCCTCGTTCTTGCCGCCGACGCTCTCAAAGAGGTAGTCCATGAACTTGTCCACGTAGCGGTTGGCGATGAGCGCGGCGGCCTCGGCATCCTCGTGGTTCACGGTGACGGTGATCAGGTAGGCGTTCCTGACGGGATCGGCGGATACCGAGCCCAGGAGCGCTCCCACCGGCGGCGGGGGGCTGCCCGGGGGCAGGCGCTTGAGCGCCGCCCGCTCCAGGATGCGGCGCTCCTCGGGCGTGAAGGATTCAATGACGCTTGCGCGCAGCCGGTTGCTGTCGATGTCGTGGATGTAGGTGTTTAAGTCCACGTCCGAGCGGACGGACGGGTCCACGACGCCCTGGCTGGTCACGACCGTCTCGGGCTTCTCGAACTGGAGCGAGGCGACCGCCTGGTAGATCGGGGTCTTGCGAGCCTGGAAGTAGAAGTATCCGACGGCCAGCAGGACCGCGATCGGAAGGGCCACCCAGACGCGCTCGCGCAGGATGATGTAGTAGTCGCGCAGCGTGCGCCGCTCGATCGCCACCTCGTCGTCCTGGCCGGGGAGGGGATGCCTCGTGGATTTGCTGTGTGCTGCGTCGGACATCGTGCGGGGAGGGTGGCGGCGTTAGATAATGCGCTCCGGGACGTACACGATGTCGTCCGGCTCCAGGAGCAGGGCATTGTTGTCGCCGTTGGTCTTCGCGTTGCTGCGCCCCTTGATGAGGCTCTCCACGTCGAGGGTGATCACCTTGGTCGAGCCGTCGGGCTGGATGCGCGTCACCCGCACGGCCGTGCCCTGCGCCGTGTCCGTGAACCCCCCGGCCTTCGTGACCAGGTCGAGGACGCTCATGGTCGACTCCACGGGCAGGGGGTATCTCCCCGGGTTTTTCACCTGGCCCTGGATCGACACCTCGCGCGGCGCGTATTCCTCGACCGCTACCGTCACCTGGGGATTGCGCAGGAACCTGCCGTCCTTGTAGGCCGCCTCGATCGTGCGCTCCGCCGTGCTCAGGGTGAGGCCGTAGACGCGGATCTCGCCCACCAGCGGCAGGTTCACGGTCCCCTTGGCGTCGACCCTGCAGAGCGTGGAGAGGTCGTCCTCCTGGAAAACGGAAATACGCAGCTTGTCGGTCGTCCGGATGTTGTACTCCTGGCTCCTGTTGGAGTTGCTCCGGGCGGGAGCGTCCTCCGCGCCCGCGGGGGCGAGCGCCGCCACAAGCAGCGCTCCAATCAATGCGGACTTGAGGATGAAATTCACGACGTGGGGTGTCTACCAGTGCGAGGACAGGGTAAGGTTGATTTGTTGCCGGGGAAATTCGGCGTAGGCGAGGGTGGAATAGCTCCTGTAGTAGATGTAGTTGAGGGATATCTTAAGGTGCTCGTTTATCATGTAGTAATACGAGGCACTTAGGGAATAAAACCAATCCACGCGGCGCTTGTCCGCGGGCTCGATTATGCCCTCCTCGCCCAGGAACCGGTTTTCCCCAAAGTTGGCGCCGAGCGTGCCGCTCGAGTTGGCGTTGATGGAATCCTGGTAGGTGAGGCCGGCCTGGGTGACCTCGATGTTCTGCGCCTGGGCGGTGTTCGAGTAGTCCCGTGAGAGGCTGGCCGTGAGCTGGTCCCTGCGGTCGATGTTCCACGTCGCCGAGCCGTTCGCCGTGAGGTCCTCGAAGGTCCCCGTGTCGACGCCCCCGTAGGGGGTCCTCTCCTGGACGCCCAGCTGCAGCGAGCCGTTGAACGGCCCGTACACACGGCCGCTCACGCCTCCCATGACCGCATTGTCGATGTCGTAGGAGCCGTTGGCCTCATCCTCGTAGCGGACGCGGTAATTGATGAACAGGTCCCGCTGCTCGTTGAGGACGTAGTAGAGGTAAAGATTGCCCGTGTACGTGCTCAGGTCGGTGAAGAGCTGCTTGTCGACGTAGTCGATCCGGGTGAAGTCGAAGGATCCCGAGATCGTGTAGCGCTCGATCACCGGGTACTGGACATTCACGCCAAAGTCATAGTTCCAGGACGGGTCGCGCGTGTTGACCGTCACGTCCGCCCGGTCCTCGCGCTGGACGCTCATCGTGATCGAGCCCGTCGTGCGTCCGGTCTGCTTGGTGAATTCCAGGGAGAATTTCGGGTCGTCGTAGTTCTGGGCTCGGAAGGCGCCGTAGCGGGCGTACGTGACCGAGACATTCCCGTTCACGCCGATCCAGCCCGCCCTGCGCGTGAACTCGACCCCTAGCGATCCCTCGTAAACCATGCTCCCCTTGTCCAGCGCGTTTGTGAAGACATTCGAGTCGTAGCCCATCTCAAAGGTGCCATCCACGAACAGGTGATCCTTGCCGTCCTCGAGCGAGACGAGGGCCAGGGCCTTCGGACAGGCGACAGCAATGGCGAGCACGGCGGCAGCCGTGAACAGTCTTGGCGGAAATTTCATTTACTTCGTTCAGCTACGGAGAAGGGTCGTTGGACTATCCGCTCGTCAGATTGGCCGGACTCACGTTTGGCTGCACCGTGGTGGCGGGCACCACCGGCACGGGCACGATTTCGGCATTGGGACCGGCCGTGGACCCTCCGTCAAAGAGTGTGATGTCGCCGTCGTTGTCCATGCGCGCCTGCACCTCGAAGTAGACGAGCTTGCGGGCCGCGTCGGCTGTGAGGACCCGCTCCTCGACCCACTTCATGCGGTCCTCGTCCTGCCCGTCGGGGATGTCCTGGACGATCACGATGTTGGGCTCGCCGGGGCTGCCCGGCTTCACGATGATCTGCTGGCGGTTCTTCACCTCGTAGGGGCGGTCGAGCTGTCCCACCTGGACGGTGGCCTCGCCCTGGTACATCGAGATCACCGTCATGTTGTCGAGCGACTGGATGACCGCCTGCCTGCCGTGGATCGTCGCCGACGCGAGCGGCGTGTCGTAGACCATCTTGCTGCCGGCGACAAGCTTGCTGGTCGACACCCCGATGACGCCGTGCTCGACCAGGAGGTGCGTGGTCGAAAGCGAGGGCTCGTCCTCGATGTCGGTACGGTTCGGGCGAAAGGTCTCCTGCTGGAACGTGCGGATCTTCACCTGGGTCGAGACGTCGAAGTAGATCCCCGTGCCGTTCGAAAGCACGATCGATGCGTTCGAGTTGGGCTTCGTGTCGATCACGGTGCCCTCGGCGTTGTAGACCGACTTCTTGGTCAGGTCGTCGATCTCGGTGCCCGTGTCGATCTGCGTGTCGCCTACCATGTCGGCGACGTAGAGTTTGCTTGTAGGGTTCTTCCTCCGCGTCTGGGCGCTTGCAACCGTTGTCAGGCACAACGTCGCGCCAATGACCGGGAGGAGGATTCGGGGAAATTTGATCACCCCTGAATTGTTGTGGCTATGGGAGGCGCGCGCAAGTCTCGATGCCCACCGTACTATTGCGTAGGTTGAGCGCGGGCAACGGGAAACCGCATCCGGCAGAACGATTTGCCCGCATTTACGCGACGACGAGGTTGAGGATTCGATTGGGCACGAACACCACCTTGACGATCGATTTTCCGGCCATGAAAGGGGCCACTTTTTCGTGCGCCTTGGCCAGGGCAACCGCCTGGTCCTGGCCAATTCCAAGCGGGACCAGCTGATCGGCCCGGTGTTTCCCATTGACCTGAAACACGATACGGACCTCGGATGCGGATATTCGCGCCGCGTCGAACTTGGGCCACGGTGCGGCCGAGGCCAGCCCGGGGGCGCCCAGGCGCGACCAGACCTCCTCCGCAAAATGGGGCGCGAACGGGGCGAGGACCTGCAGGAAAGAGAGGACGGTCGAGCGGCTGACCCTTTCCTCCTTATGGAGGCTATTCTCAAAGATCATCATTTGGGAAATCGCCGTGTTGAAGCGCATGCCCTCGATGTCGTCGCCTACTTTTCGGATGGTCTCGTGCAGGAGCTTGAGCAGCGCGTCCGAGTCCTGGAAGCCGTCGACCACCTTCGGGTTGGCCGAGCCGTCCTCCCCGACGCAGTCGCGCCAGACCTTCTGCAGGAAACGGTGCACGCCCTCGATGCCCTTGGGGTTCCAGGGCTTCATCGCCTCGAGAGGGCCGAGGAACATCAGGAACAGCCGCAGGCTGTCGGCCCCATGGCTCTCGATGATCGTGTCCGGGCTCACGACGTTGCCGCGGCTCTTGGACATCTTTTCGCCGTCCTCGCCGAGGATGATCCCCTGGTGGAAGAGCTTCCTGAAGGGCTCGTCCGTGGGAACGGCGCCGATGTCAAAGAGCACCTTGTGCCAGAAGCGCGCGTAGAGGAGGTGCAGCACGGCGTGCTCGGCGCCGCCCACGTAGAGGTCGGGCCCGCCCCAGCGCTTCAGCGCGGCGGGAGATGCGAAAGCGCTGTCGTTGTGCGGGTCCGTGTACCTGAGGTAGTACCAGCAGGAGCCCGCCCACTGCGGCATGGTGTTGGTCTCGCGGCGGGCGCGCACCCACGAGGCGCCCGATGGCCTCGGTTGGGAGGCCGGCAGGGATTTCCCCGATGACGTGTCGTACCAGATGTCGACCCACTCGGTCACGTTTGCGAGCGCACTCTCCCCGGTCCCGCTCGGAAGGTACGACTGGACCTCGGGGAGCTCGAGCGGCAGCGCCGACTCGGGCAGTGGGACGGCAAAGCGGGCGACCCCGCCCTCCTCGAACGAAACGGGGTCCCTCGGGAACATGCCAGGGTTCAGGGCCAGGGCCGCTCGGTAATCCTCCCCGCTCACCCAGACGATCGGGATCGGCTCACCCCAGTAGCGCTGGCGGGAGAAGAGCCAGTCGCGGAGCTTGTAGTTGACCGAGTGGCGCGCCACGCCCCTAGCCGCCAGGTCATCGGTCATGCGCTTCTTCGCCTCAAGCCACGGCAGGCCCGTGTAGGCGCCCGACTGCGCGAGCCGACCGTCTCCGGTATAGGGGAGCTTCGCACCGCCTGCGGGCGCGTCAACGGGCTCGATCACCGGGACGATCGGCAGGCTGTAGCGCGTCGCAAACTCGAAGTCCCGCTCGTCGTGGGCGGGCACGGCCATGATGGCGCCCGTGCCATAACCCGTCAGCACATAGTCGGCCACCCAGACGGGGACGCGCGCGCCGTTGACCGGGTTGACCGCAAAGGAGCCGGTGAAGACCCCCGTCTTTTCCTTCGCAAGGTCGGTCCTCTCCAGATCGCTCTTGGACGCGGCCTGCCTGCGGTAGGCGTCCACGGCGGCGCGCTGCCCGGCGGTCGTGAGCCCCTCCACCAGGGCGTGCTCGGGCGCGAGGACCATGTACGTGCAGCCAAAAAGCGTGTCGGGCCGGGTCGTGAAGACCTTCAGGCCGCCCTTGGCCGGGCCCTCGAGGCCGAAGGTGATCTCCGCCCCCTCGCTCCGGCCGATCCAGGCCGCCTGCATGCGCTTGGTCGAGTCGGGCCAGTCGACCCCCTCGAGCCCCGAGAGCAGGCGGTCGGCGTAGGCCGTTATCCTTAGGACCCATTGGCGCAGGCTCCTGCGCTCGACCGGGAAGCCCCCGACCTCGCTCCGGCCGTCCACGACCTCCTCGTTCGCGAGGACCGTCCTCATCTCCGGGCACCACCACACGGGGCGTTCGTCCACGTAGGCCAGCCCCCGCTTGAAGAGCTGCAGGAAAATCCACTGGGTCCACCGGAAGTACTTGGGGTCGGTGGTGTCCACCTCGCGGTCCCAGTCGTAGGAAAACCCGAGCGCCTTGATCTGGCGCCTGAAATTGGCGATGTTGTTCTGGGTGTTGGCCGCCGGGTGGGTCCCGGTCTTCACCGCATGCTGCTCGGCGGGCAGCCCGAAGGCGTCCCAGCCCATCGGGTGGAGGACGTCGAAGCCCTTGGCCCTCTTGTACCGGGCGATGATGTCGGTCGCCGTGTAGCCCTCGGGATGGCCGATGTGGAGCCCCGCGCCGGACGGGTAGGGGAACATGTCGAGCACGTAGTACTTGGGCCGGGACGGGTCGGAGCCCGATCGGTAGGGGTTCTCCTTTTCCCAGAAAGATTGCCAGCGGGGCTCAATCTCTTGAAAGTCGTAGTCTTTGCTCTTGGTAACCATCATTTGAAACCCGCCATAGTGAACCAATCGCTCTCCCGGTCAATCTTGGCCGCCACCGCGCTCCTGGGCGCCTGCCTTTCGACGCCGGCCCTTGCGTCCATGAGCTCCGGTTTCGAGAGGCTCCTGGACTCGGTGGTGCGCATCGACGTGCGGGAGATGAACTTTGACGACGGGGCCCGCCGGATCGATGCGAGCATCGGGTCGGGGGTCATCCTGTCCCAGGACGGGCTCATCCTCACGAACGCGCACGTCGCCGGGCCCAAGGCGGTCGAGATCAACGTGACCCTCTCGAACCTGGAGCGGGTGGGGGCCCGGCTGGTCGGCTGGGACCACTGGACGGACCTGTCGCTCCTCAGGCTGAACCTGGACGACGTGAAGAAGCGCGGCCTCACCTTCAAGCACGCGGAGTTCGGCGACAGCGACAAGCTCTACGTGGGCGAGACCGTGTACGCCGTGGGCACCCCCCACGGCCTCACCCGCACCGTCACCCGGGGCATCATCTCCAACAACAACCGCTACTTCGAGGACACCGAGGGCGTGGACGGCTACGAGACGGGCAACTTCAACACCTGGCTCCAGACGGACGCGGCGATCAACCCCGGCAACTCAGGCGGGCCGCTCGTGACGGACGACGGGCGCGTCGTGGGGATCACCTCCCGGGCCTACCTCGGGGCGAACAACCTCGGGTTCGCGATCCCCTCGGCGACCGCCAAGAGGATCGTGGCCGGGCTCGTGCGCGACGGCGGGATCACCCGCAGCTACATCGGCGTCGTCCCCAAGGCGCTCCAGGACCTGGAGGGATTCTATGACGTCGCCACGAACACGGGCATGCTCGTCGACAGCGTCGAGACGGGCTCGCCCGCCGCGGCGGCGGGGCTGAGGGCCGGCGACATCATCCTCTCGATCGACGGCAAGAAGGTCGACGGCCGCTTCCCCGAGGAGCTCCCTCCCATCCAAAACGTGATCGCGAGCGAGCCCGTGGGCAGCTCGCTCGTCTTCGCCTACAAGCGGGGCTCGAAGGAGGACACGGTCACGCTCGTGACGGGCCGCCTGGAGAGCCGCATGGGCGAGGAGTGGGTCTCCGACACCTGGGGCGTGGGACTTAGGAAGATTTCCAGGGCGTTCGCCCGCGAGAACCAGCTCGACGACGACTCGGGGGTCCTCGTGATCGGCGTTCAGCGGGGGTTCCCCGCCGAGGTGGCCGGCCTGGCGCGCGGCGACATCATCACCAAGATCAACGAGCTCCCCGTCGCGTCCCTCGACATGGTGAAGGCGGTCGACGCCGCGTACGCCCAGAAGCCCGCCCCGACCCTCCTGGAGGTCCAGAGGGAACGGCGCGTGTCCCTTGTTGTCCTTAAGCCGTGAAATCCTCCTCCCTGATCCTGGCCGCGCTGGCGCTTGCAACGGGCTCCCGAGCCGCCGACCTCCCGACCCTCTGGGCGGAGCGCGTCAAGTGCACCGTCGCGGTCGAGTACGTCACCCAGACCGAGCTCGAGCGGAGGCCGACGATCGCCTACGGGACGGTGGTCGACGACCAGGGGACGATCATCCTGCCGTCGGCCGCGATCGACCTGCGCATCTCCCCGAAGCAGATCCTCGACTTCAAGGTCTACGTCCCCGGGGACCCCGAGGGATCCCCGGCCGAGTACCTGGGGCGTGACGCCTACACCGGCTGGCACTTCGTCCGCGCGAGCGCCGCGGTGCTCCCAAGGCTTGTCCCGGTGACGCGGTTCTCCGGCCCGGGCGCCCCCTCGGAGGTCGCCCTGGCGCAGGGGGTCTGGGGCATCGGCATCCGCAACAAGGAGGAGGACTTCACCCCCTACATCCTCCAGAGTCACGTGGCCCTGGTCCAGTCGCTGCCGCAGCGCACCGCGATCGCGCAGCAGGAGGTCGCCGGCCCGGGGCTTCCCGTCTTCGACAACGACGGCAGGTTCCTGGGGCTTGGCGCCAGCTCCTTCGGCCAGACTTTCCTTGAGTTCACGGGCCAGGACCGCGGCGGCTCGCCCGTCATGCTCGTGAACATCGAGGAGAGCAGCGCGTTCCTGGTCGCGGGCGAGGTGCTTCCCTACCTGGGCCGCATACCGAAGAACACCTTCGGCCGGCCCCTGGCCTGGCTCGGGGCCTACGGGCTTGAGCCCATGGACCGGGAGGTCGCGGCCTTCCTGAAGCTTGAGTCGCAGTCGGGCGCCGTGGTGAGCGAGGTGCTCGAGGGCAGCCCGGCGGAGAAGGCGGGCCTAAGGGCCCACGACATCATCCTCGGGGTCGACGGGAAGCCCATCCCGCGCTTTAAGCCGGACCGCGTCGTGGTCGATTACCTGGAGCGCCTGATCGCCGCCCGTCTGCCCGGCGACACGATGACCCTCTCCGTCCTCCGGGGATCGAGCCGGATCGAGTTAAAGGTGCCGCTCGCGGAGGAGCCCCGGCTGGTCCGGGAGGCCGAGCGCGTGTACTTTGAGAAGATAGGCTTCACGGCGCGGGAGTTCGTCTACGGGGACGCCATCGCCCGGCATTCGAAGGCGACCGAGCTCAGGGGCATCGTGGCGCACCTGGTCAAGCCGAACAGCCCGGCGGACATCGCGGGCCTGAGGCCCGACGACTGGATCAAGGAGATCGACGGGGCCGAGGTCACCGACTTCGCCTCCGCCCGGGCGAAGCTTTCCGAGATCGAGGCCGATCCTCTGCGCCAGGAGACCGTTTTCCTGGTGAGCCGAGGAAGCGATACGGCGGTCCTCAGGATCAAGCTGCGATAAGGGGGGCCCATGTTCACCGGCATCGTCGAAGAAACGGGCGTGGTGGAGTCCTTCGAGAGGCGGGAGGATTCCTGGCGGCTGAAGGTCTCGGCCAAGTCGACCCCCCTGGGGCTCTCGCTCGGGGAGAGCGTGGCCGTAAACGGGTGCTGCCTGACGGCGGTCGCATCCGACGCGGCCAGCGTCTCCTTCGACATGCTCGAGGAGAGCCGGCGCCTCACCAACCTGCGGGACGCGAAGCCGGGCACCCCCGTTAACCTCGAGCGGAGCATGCGCGCGGACGGCCGCTTCGGGGGACACTTTGTGACGGGCCACATCGACGGGACCGGCAGGGTCGAGGTGTTCGAGGCCCGCGGGGCCGACCACTACCTGAAGGTGCGGTGCCCGGCTGGCGCGGGCAGGTTGATCGTGATGAAGGGCAGCATCGCGGTCGACGGGATCTCGCTCACGGTGGCGGAGGTTCTGGGGGACTGTTTTTCGGTATGGATCATTCCCCACACGCTTTCGGCCACGAACCTGACGTCGCGTCGGCCCGGGGACCTGGTCAACCTCGAGTTCGACATGCTGGGCAAATACGTGGATAAGATCCTCCAGTCCCAAGGGGGGGCCGGGTAATTCGACCATGCGCCTTTCGCTAAACGCGATCACCGACGAGCTGCGCCGCCTGAAGGCAAGCGGGGTGGACCGCGTCGTGGTGTCGGACGAGGGCCTTGCGGCGCTCAGGAAATCGTTCTCAGGCGGGGCCGCCGGCGTGGCGCCGGCCGAGCCCGCGGCCGCGCGGGCCCCGGCGCGTCCGCCCAGAACGGCGCCGGTTCCCCGGGCCGACCCGGCGCCCGTGGTCCCGCCGCCGGTTGTGGTCCTGCCCGAGGGGGACAAGAGGACCCGGTGGGACGCCCTCATGAAGCTGGTCGCAGAGGATCCGGTCTGCAGGGCCAAGCTAAGGCCCGGCAAGAGGGTGGTCCTGGGCGTCGGCAGCCTGGACGCCTTCCTTATGTTCGTGGGCGAGGCGCCCGGGGCGGAGGAGGAGGTCCAGGGGGAGCCCTTCGTGGGGCCCGCGGGCCAGCTCCTCACCAGGATGATCTCCGGAATGGGGCTCTCCCGGGGCGAGGTCTACATCGGCAACATCATGAACTGGAGGCCCGACCTGCCCGCCGGCCCGGACGGCGTCCAGACCGGCAACCGGCCGCCCACCGAGGCGGAGATGGCCCACTGCCTGCCCTACCTTAGGGCCCAGATAGACATCGTCTCCCCGGGGCTCGTCGTTGCGCTCGGCGCCACGGCGGCCAAGGGCCTCTTGGGACCCAAGGCCTTCGGCGCCCTGGGGGAAGTCCGCGGCCGGTGGCATGAATTTGGCGGCCGCCCCCTGATGGTGACCTACCACCCGAGCTACATCCTTCGCAACCCGACCAACAAGACCAAGCGCCTGATATGGGAGGATTTGCTCAAAGTGACGGAGCGGGCCAAGCTCCCCGTATCGGAAAAACAACGCGGATTCTTCCTCTGATGTCCCAGACACCCAGATTCTTCATGGCGGCGGCGGCCTGCGTGGCCGCGAGCCTCGCGAGCGCAAGGCCCCCGGACAACGTCTTCGACTTCGAGGTGCTCCGCTACGAGGCGAAGATGCTCGCCGCAAAGGCGTTCGTGCCGGAGCCCGTGAACGTCCCGGCGGCGCTCCTCAAGCTCAACTACGACCAGTACCGCGACATCCGCTTCAGGCCGTCCGAGTCCCTGTGGCGGCGCGATCATCTCCCGTTTGAGCTCCAGTTCTTCCACCCCGGCTTCAACTTCGACCGCACGGTCCAGATCAACACGGTCACGGGCCACGTAGTCGACCCGGTCGCCTTCTCGCCGGAGCTCTACGACTACGGTCAGAACCACATCCCCCGGGTTCCGTCGACGATGGGCTTCGCGGGCCTGAGGATCCTCTACCCCCTCAACAAGGCCGGCGACGAGCTCGGCGCCTTCCAGGGCGCCAGCTACTTCCGCTTCCTCTGCCAGCGCGCCACCTACGGCCTCTCGGCGCGCGGCCTTGCGATCAACACCGGCGAGCCCGGGGGCGAGGAGTTCCCGGTGTTCCGGGAGTTCTGGGTGGAGCGGCCGACGAAGGACGCGAAGGCCCTGACCGTATACGCGCTCCTTGACGGGCCGTCCGTGACCGGGGCCTTCCGCTTCCAGGTCACGCCGGGCCCGGAGACGGTCACGCAGGTCCACGAGGTCCTCTATTGCCGGACAAACCCGAGGGTCCTCGGCGTGGCGCCCCTCACCAGCATGTTCTGGCACGGCAAGAACACGAACGTGAGCTACAACGACTTCAGGCCCGAGGTGCACGACTCCGACGGCATCATGATGTTCACCGGGGCGGGCGAATGGATATGGCGGCCGCTCACCAACCCCGAGTCGACGCGGGTGGCCGCGTTTTCCGACGAGAACCCGAGGGGCTTCGGGCTGCTCCAGCGCGAGCGCCAGTTTGAGAGCTACCAGGACCTGGAGGCGTACTACCACATGCGGCCGAGCGCCTGGGTCGAGCCCCTGGGGCCCTGGGGTAGGGGAACGGTGCGCTTGGTGGAGCTGCACGCCCCCGACGAGACCTACGACAACGTCGCCTCGTTCTGGGTGCCGGAGACCCTGCCCGAGCCAGGCGAGCCGATCGAGCTCTCCTACAGGCTGCACTGGTTCTTGGACCAGGTCCACCCGCCGGCCGGCTATGTCGTCGCGACCCGGCACGGCAGGACCGCCACCCAGGAGACGGACCTGGAGCGCTTCTTCATCGACTTTGCGGGGACGTACCTGGTCCAGCAGGGGCCTGACCCGCTCATCCAGCCGGTCGTCACCGTGGGCACCGGCGCGAGCCTCGTGAACGCGACGATCCAGAAGAACCCCTTCAACGGCACTTGGAGGGTCGCCTTCGCGATCAAGCCCGACGGCAGCGGGAAACCCGTGGAGCTGCGCTGCTTCCTGCGCAAGACGCCCCATGTCCTGACCGAGACGTGGAGTTACCTGTGGCAGCCGTGAGCGAGGAGGCAGCGGGGGGCGCGCCGACGGTCGGGCTGCCGGAGGCATTCCGGCCGAGGACCGGGACCATGGATTCATGGAACGCGGCCTACGTGCGCGTCGAGGACTACCTGAGGGCGCACCGGATCCACAACCGCCTCCACCAGAGCCGCCTGATCCAGAAGATCCTGGAGCGGGCCGCGCGGCGCCACGAGGCGCACCCGGCGCTCGACCCCACGATGGTGGCGGCCGAGGAGACCGAGGCGCTCATGGACAGCTGGTTCGGGGAGGTGCTTGACGAGAAGGACCAGCCGCACGACCGGCTGGCCGTGGACGGCCGGGTGGCGCTCCTTTTGTGCGACGGCCCCGTCCGCTGGCCGTACGCGTTCCTGGACGAGGAGCACATCCCCGGGGACTTCGTGAAGGCGATGAAGAGCAGCCACCTCGAGGCGGGCCCCGACCTGGCGGTCTCCAGCATGGTGCCGAGGCCGATCGACCTCGGCATGATCACGGAGGCGGCAGGGGAGACGCTCGAGCGCTTCGAGCGCTGGCCCGTCCTAAGGGCCCTCTTCCTCTGGCTCGTGTTCGCCTCGGCCCTGGGCGGCATCTTCTACCTGACGCGCTAAGATGAAGGTCTTCGTCACGGAGCACATGGACGCGGCGCGCCTCAACCGGCGCAGGTTCGTCTTTTTCTCGTCGATCTTCGGGCTGACCAGCATGGCGACCTGGATCGTGGCCGACCTGTACTGGCGGGGAGGGCTTTCGGGCCTTGAGATCGTGCTCCTGGTGCTCTTCGTCCCGCTCTTTGCCCAAGTGGCCGTCGGCTTTTGCACGGCGATCGCCGGTTTCTACGTGATCAACCGCGGTGGTGACGGAAGCCGCATCTCGGTGGCGGCGCCAGCCGGGGGGCCCTACAGGCTGGCCTCCACCGCGATCGTGATGCCGATCTTCAACGAGGACGTGAGCCGGGTGTTCGAGGGCCTTCGCGTGGTCATCAAGTCGGTGCAGAGGATCGAGGGCTCCGACAATTTTGACTTCTTCATCCTGAGCGACTCGAACCAGCCCAACCAGTGGATCCGCGAGGAGGTGGCCTGGGTCGAGCTGTGCAAGCAGGTTGGCGGCTTCGGGAAGATCTTCTACCGCAAGCGCCGGCAGTCCATCAACAAGAAGGCCGGGAACGTCGCGGACTTCCTCAGGCGCTGGGGCAGCAACTACCGGTACATGGTGGTCCTTGACGCGGACTCGGTCATGACCGGCGAGGCCCTTGCGCGCCTCGTCACCATGATGGAGGCCAATCCCTCCGCGGGGATCATCCAGACGGCGCCTAGGACCGTCCGCGGGGAGTCCCTGTACTCGCGCCTCCAGGCCTTCGCCAACCGGATCTACAGCCCGATCTACCTGGCCGGCCTCAACTACTGGCAGCAGCACGAGGGCAACTACTGGGGCCACAACGCGATCATCCGCGTGCAGCCCTTCATGGAGCACTGCTCCCTTCCGGAGCTTCCCGGCAACGAGCCCTTCGGCGGCAGGATCCTCTCCCACGACTTCGTGGAGGCGGCCCTCATGCGGAAGGCCGGGTGGGCGGTCTGGCTCGCCCACGACGTGGAGGGCAGCTACGAGGAGGGCCCGCCGACCCTCATCGAGAGCGCCAAGCGCGACCGGCGCTGGTGCCAGGGCAACATCCAGCACGCCTGGCTCCTGACGGCCCGCGGGTTCCGGCCCGCCAACCGGTTCCACCTGCTGATGGGGGTGATGGCCTACGTGTCCTCTCCCCTCTGGCTCCTCTTCCTGATCCTGAGCACGATCGAGATGGTGAACCAGGCGTCGAAGCAGGTCGACCCGGCGGATCTCCTCCCCGACACGACCTCCCTCTTTGGCTACCCGGTGGCGATCCCCGAGGCCCTGACCCTCTTCTCGCTCACCATGCTCCTCCTCTTCCTCCCGAAGTTCGTGAGCGTGGTGGTGCTGCTCGGCCGGGGCGAGGAGGCGGCCGGCTTCGGCGGGCGCTGGCGGGTCTCCCTGAGCGCCATCCTGGAGGCCCTGGGTTCCATGCTCCTCGCGCCCGTGAACATGATCTTCAACACCAAGTTCGTCATCTTCACGCTCCTCGGCCAGGGCGTCGGGTGGGTCGCTCAGAAGCGCTCCGCGGAGGAGGACGGCACCGACTGGCGCGAGGCCATCATCACCCACGGGCCGCAGACCCTCTTCGGGATCGTCTGGGGCGTCTCCTCCCTGATCCTCATCCCCGCCTACTTCGCGTGGCTTAGCCCGGTCCTGGCCGGCCTCGTGCTCTCGATCCCGGTGTCGATCTTCCTCAGCAAGGCCAGCTTCGGCAGGCGGGCCAAGGAGCTCGGCATCTTCGTCACCCCCGAGGAGACGAATCCCCCGGAGGAGCTCAGGCAGCTGAGCTTGAACCTCGAGGAGTGCTACCGCCACCTCCCGCCGTTCGAGCCGCTGCGCGCCGATTACGGCCTCATGCAGGCCGTACTCGACCCCTACATCAACGCCATGCATGTGGCGCTCCTGAGGCAGCGCCGCACGAGCACCGTGGCGCGCGAGTGGTTCGCGAAGCTCCAGCTCAGGCTCCTGCGCGAGGGCCCAGGGAAGTTCACGACGAAGGAGAAGATGGCGCTGCTCCTTGACCCTCAGTCGATGATCCACCTGCACCGCGAGCTCTGGAGCCTCCCGTCGGAGTCGCTCGCCGAGTGGTGGCGCCTGGCGATGAGGCAGTACAACGTCCTTGCCGCGGTGCCGAGCACCGCGCTCTACCGCTGACCTAGGACGAGATCCTCCGGAGCTCGGCCGTCACCCGGGCGAACTCGGCCTCGCTCTCGGCGATCATGCCCTCGACCAGCCCCAGGCCGTCGCGCCGGGACTGGCCCTCGAGGCGCTCGGCGATCCCCTTTAGCACCTGGGCCCCGACGTTGGCCGAGCTGCCCTTGATCGTGTGGGCCGCTCGGGTGAAGGCCGCGACGTCCCCCGACTTCAGGAACGTCCGCAGTTCCGCCAGGCGCTTAGGGGTGTCCTCAAGGTAGATGCCTATGATCTCCCTCAGGAACTCGCCGTTGTCACCCGGGTTGAGCTCCCTGAGGTTGGCTATCGCGTCGGGGTCGATGGAGGGTAGGTCGGGCACGGCTTTGCGGGGTTATGGGTTGCGGGTTGTTCGGGCCCTTAGGTCGCCCACTCAAACGATGTGTTCTCTTCGATCTCCTTGATGGTGGTCATGCCGAGGAGGACCTTCTTGAGGCCGTCGTAGCGAAGCGGCCTGTAGCCGACCTTTGCCGCGGCCTTGGTGATCTCCTGGACGCTCCGGCCCTCGGAAATGAGCGCGCGGATCTCCTCGGTTATGAGGACAAGCTCGTGGATGGCCACGCGCCCCTTGTACCCGGTGCCCCGGCACTTGGGGCAGCCCCGGCCGCGGTAGAACTGCACGTCGGAGAGGCCCTCGTCCTTGAAGTACTTCGAGAGCACGTCGCGCGACGGCGTGTACGCCTCCTTGCAGTTCTCGCAGATCCGTGCCGCGAGCCTCTGCGCGAGGACCCCGATGACGGACGGGGCCACCATGTAGGGCTCCACCCCGATCTCGATCAGGCGGGTGATGGCCTGCGGAGCGGAGTTGGTGTGCAGGGTCGCGAAGACGATGTGGCCGGTGAGCGCCGCCTCGGTGGCGATCTTCGCGGTCTCAAGGTCGCGGATCTCGCCGATCAGGATCGCGTCCGGGTCCTGCCGCATGAGGGCCCGCAGGAGGTTCGCGAACTTCAGGTCGATCGTGTGGTTGACCTGGCTCTGCGTCACGCCCTCGAGCTGGATCTCGATCGGGTCCTCGATCGTGGAGATGTTGAGCTCGGGCTTGTTGATCTCGTGGAGCGCCGAGTAGAGAGTCGTGGTCTTGCCGGAGCCGGTCGGGCCCGTCACGAAGATGATCCCGTTCGGGTTCTGGATCAGCCTGCGAAAGGGCTGCAGGATCGACTGGGACATCATCATCTTCTCCAGCGTGATCATCGACTTCTTGCCCGACATCGCGAGGATGCGGACCACGACCTTCTCGCCATAGGCCGACGGTATCGTCGACACGCGGAAGTTGGCCGTCTGGTTGCCGATCGGCAGCGAGAAGCGCCCGTCCTGGGGGATGCGGGTCTCCGCGATGTCCAGGTTGCACAGGATCTTGATGCGCGAGATGAGGGCCTTGTGGAGCTTCCTCGAGTAGGTGAGGATCTCGCGGAGGTTGCCGTCCACGCGGAAGCGTATCCTCGAGTGGATCTCCTGCGCCTCGATGTGGATGTCCGTGGCCCGCTCCCTCATCGCATAGTAGACGATCTCGTCCAGGATCTGGACCAGGGCGTTGTTCTCGGCCAGCTGCGCGAGCTTGTCGCCGGCCAGCTCCGGCTGGTCGAAGAGCGTCGACCGCTCGAGCTGCCCCAGGCTGTCCTCCAGGCGCTCCTCGTTTGAGTAATGGATCGCGATCGCGTCCTCGACCTCCTTCGGGAGGGCGAACACCGGGCTCACGGGGATCCGGGCGATCTGGCCGAGGCGCTTCACGGTTTCGCTGTCGTCCGGGGATGACATGGCGACGGTCATCGTGCCGTTGAAGATGTAGAGGCCGATGGCCCTCACCTTCTTCGCAACCTCGAGCGGGATCTTCTCGATCGCCTCGTCGGTGATCACCGAGACGAAGGGGTCCACGTAGGCCACGTTCGCCGTGTCGGCCCAGAAGCGGCACGCGTCGTCCTTGGCGGCGATCTTCGCCTCGATGACGGCCTGCACGAGCTCCGGGGTGTCGCCGTAGCGCTCGCCGAGCAGGCGCAGGTCCTCCTCGCTCCCGAAGTTGGGAGTCTCCCTCAGCTTCGAGTAAAAGGTCTCAACTCTTTGGCTTAACACGGGTGACTTTCTTTGTCTTGAACAGCTTGCCTATCTCGGCCTGGTCCAGCTTCTCCATCGCGAAGGACGCCGAACCGCGCTCGGCCTCGATCTCGGCCAGGAGGTCGGGCAGCGAGTACCGGACCTCGGCCAGGACGGGCTTGGCGGCGGGAGCCTCGGAGCCGGTGTGTTCTTCGTCGCTCATGGTTCAGGGGGGCGGGGCGTCCGCGTCGGGGGCGTCCTCGGTCTCGAAGCAGGCTTCGATTGTTTCGGCCAGGGCCCTGCCGATGTCCTCGGGCGCGGCGTCCTTTCGGATGTAGTTGGCGGCGCCAAGCGCCACGGCCTCGTCGATCGTCTGCCGGTTCGCGAGCGAGGTGAGCATCACCACGACGCAGTCGGGGTTGATGGCCTTGAGCGCCCTCAGGGTGGCGATGCCGTCCATGACGGGCATGTTCACGTCGAGCATCACCAGGTCGGGCTGCTCCCGCTTGTAGACCTCGAGCGCCTCCATCCCGTTCGGCGCCTCGAAGATGCGCGTCGTCCCCAGGTGGCGCAGCAGGAGCGAGATGAACTTCCGGATGTGGGCCTCGTCGTCCACGAGGAGTATGCTGCCTTCGAAATTCATTTGTAGAGGGGAAGGCTCACGAAGAACTCCGCCCCGCGGCCGGGCAGGTTGGTCACGCCTATGGTCCCGCTGTGAGCCTCGACGATCTTGCGGCAGATGGCGAGTCCGAGGCCGGTGGACTTCTCGCCCCCGGTGGGCGTGGTCGACAGGCGGCCGTAGTCCCTGAAGAGCTTGTGGCGCTCGTTCTCGGGGATGCCCGGCCCGTTGTCCCGAATGGCGAAGCCCGCGACCACCCCGTCGGAGTGGATCTGGACCGTGATGATGGACCCCTTGGGCGAGTACTTGACCGCGTTGCTGATCAGGTTGTCGACGACCTGACGCATCTTGTTCCGGTCCACCTCCACCATCGGGTCCCCCTGCGCCGTCACCAGCTCGATTCGGGTGCTCTTCTTCGCGGCCTCGATGTTGCTCAGGTGAACCGAGCGCTCTACGATCTCGACCACGCTCGTGGGGGTCTTGTCGAGCTTCAGGTGGCCGGCCTCGATCGTGGCGACGTCCAGGAGCTCGTTGACGAGCTGCAGCATGGACTGGCTGGCGCCGTGGATCGTCTGGATGATCTCCTTCTGCTCGGTGGTGATGTCCCCGATGGCTCCCTCGCCGAGAAGTTCCGCGAGTCCCCGGATCGAAGAGAGGGGGTTGCGCAGGTCATGGGCGCACATGCCAAGGAAGCGGTCCTTGGCCGCGTTGGCCTTGCTCAGCTGGTCCACCAGGTGCTTCTGCTGCTCGACCAGCTGCTGGTTGCTCAGGTGGGTGCGGATCCGGGCGACGACCTCCTTGGGCCGGAAGGGCTTCGTCAGGTAGTCGACGCCTCCCGCGTCGAAGCCCATGACGACGTCGTCGGCCTCGCTCTTGGCGGTCACGAAGATGACCGGCGCGCACTTGTCCCCGTACGTCTTCTTCAGGGTCCGGCAGGTGGTGAACCCGTCTATCCCGGGCATCATGACGTCCAGGAGCACCAGGTTCGGCTGGAAGGTGGCATAGGACTCGAGCGCCTGCTCCCCGCTGGCCGCCTCGGCTATCTCGTAGCCCTCGTGCCGGAGGATCCCCCCGATGATCCGTAGGTTAATGCGGTCATCATCAACGGCCAGTATCCTCCGGCCCTTCAGGTCGATGGACGGGGTTGTCAGGGGATCATCCATTATTGGCTAGGGATCAATGAGACAGCGAGCTTGGCCTGCAAGCCAGAGAAATTCGTGGGTCTGCCCGGAAGGGCCGGTGTGCTAAACAGTCGCATCACAAAATCCAGATATGTTGATATTTTGCTTGCATGACCCTTCGCGCGGCGGTTCGTTTGGATCTTCCCAGTCGAAATCCCATGTCAAAATCATTCGTGTTTTCATCCGAGTCCGTAGGCGAGGGCCATCCCGACAAGGTCGCGGACCTCATTTCGGACAGCGTCCTGGACGCCTGCCTCGCGCAGGATCCCAAGAGCCGCGTGGCGTGCGAGACCCTGGTGAAGAGCAACCAGGTGGTGATCGCCGGCGAGATCACGACGAGCGCCAAGCTCAACTACGAATTGATCGTGCGCGACGCGATACGCGACATCGGCTACGTGAACGACGACGACGTCTTCCACTGCGACAAGGTTTTCATCCACAACCTGATCACCCGCCAGTCGCCCGACATCGCCCAGGGCGTCGACGCCCGGAAGGCCGAGGGCAAGGACACGGCGGAGCAGGGTGCCGGGGACCAGGGCCTCATGTTCGGCTACGCGTGCAACGAGACCCCCGAGATGATGCCGACGGCGATCATGTTCGCCCATCGCCTGGGCCGCGAGCTGACGAAGCTGCGCAAGGCCGGGGTCGTCGGGTGGCTCCGCCCCGACGCCAAGTCGCAGGTCTCAATCCGCTACGAGAACGACCGCCCGGTGAGGGTGGAGAACGTCGTGATCTCGACCCAGCACGCGGCGAGCGCCAAGCATGCCGACATCCGCGATTTCCTGATCGAGTACGTGATCAAGAAGGTGATCCCCGCCAACATGATGGACGACTCGACCCAGTTCCTGATCAACCCCACGGGCCGCTTCGTCGTGGGCGGCCCCGAGGGGGACTCGGGGCTTACGGGCCGAAAGATCATCGTGGACACCTACGGCGGCTGGGGCCGCCACGGGGGCGGCGCCTTTTCGGGCAAGGACCCGTCCAAGGTCGACCGCTCGGCGGCCTACATGTGCCGCTGGGTCGCCAAGAACATCGTGGCCTCGGGGCTGGCCGACATCTGCGAGCTCCAGGTCGCCTACGCGATCGGCTATCCCGAGCCGGTGAGCGTCTGGGTGGACGCCATGGGCACCGCGAAGGTCCCGGAGGCCAAGATCACCAAGGCCGTGCAGAAGGTCTTCAGCTTCAAGCCCGCCAACATCATCAAGCAGCTCGACCTCCTTCGCCCGATCTACCGCTCGACCACCAATTACGGCCACTTCGGCAAGCCCGACCTACCCTGGGAGCAGACCAACCGCACGAAGGAACTCATCGCAGCCGCCAAGTAGCCCATCCCGACCCAAATCCATTCATAACATGCCCACCGCCGCCGCAAAACGCACCGCTCAGGATTACCACGTCAAGGACCTCGGTCTCGCAGACTGGGGCCGCAAGGAGATCGCCGTCGCCGAGCACGAGATGCCGGGACTCATATCCGTCCGCAGGAAGTTCGGGCCGAAGAAGCCCCTGAAGGGCGTCCGGATCACCGGATCGCTGCACATGACGATCCAGACGGCCGTCCTGATCGAGACGCTTGTCGAGCTGGGCGCCGACGTGCGCTGGGCCTCCTGCAACATCTTCTCGACCCAGGACCACGCCGCGGCGGCGATCGCCAAGGCCGGCGTCCCCGTCTTCGCATGGAAGGGCGAGTCGCTCGAGGAATACTGGAACCTCACCTGGAAGGCGCTCAGCTTCCCCGAGGGCAAGGGCCCGCAGCTGGTGGTCGACGACGGCGGCGACGTGACGCTCCTCCTGCACAAGGGCTACGAGCTCGAGGAGGGCAGCGACTGGGTCCACTCGCCGTCGGGCTCCCACGAGGAGGGCGTCATCAAGGCGCTCCTCAAGAAGATCCATGCCGAGTCCCCGTTCATCTTCCACGAGATGGTGAAGGACTGGCGCGGCGTCTCCGAGGAGACCACCACCGGCGTCCACCGGCTCTACCAGCTCCACGAGAAGGGCAAGCTCCTGGTCCCCGCCATCAACGTGAACGACTCCGTCACGAAGTCCAAGTTCGACAACCTCTACGGGTGCCGCGAGTCGCTCGCGGACGGCCTCAAGCGGGCCACCGACGTCATGATCGCGGGCAAGGTGGCGGTCGTGTGCGGCTACGGCGACGTCGGCAAGGGCTGCGCGCATTCCCTGCGCGGCTTTGGCGCCCGCGTGATCGTCACGGAGATCGACCCGATCAACGCGCTGCAGGCGGCCATGGAGGGCTTCGAGGTCAACACGATCGAGAGCGCGCTCGCCGCGGGGGACATCTACGTGACGACGACCGGCAACTGCGACGTCATCACCTTCGAGCACCTGGAGCAGATGAAGGACCAGGCGATCGTCTGCAACATCGGCCACTTCGACAACGAGATCCAGGTCGACCGGCTCTACGCCGCCACCGGCGTCACCCGGGTGACCATCAAGCCCCAGTACGACGCGTTCACGTTCCCGAGCGGGCGCACGATCTACCTGCTTGCCGAGGGTCGCCTGGTGAACCTGGGCTGCGCGACGGGCCACCCGTCGTTTGTCATGTCCAACAGCTTCACGAACCAGACCCTTGCCCAGCTCGACCTGTGGGCGAACCGGGACACCTACAAGCCCGGAGTCACCCGCCTGCCCAAGCACCTGGACGAGGAGGTCGCCCGCCTCCACCTGGAGCGGATTGGCGTCAAGCTGACCCAGTTGACCGACAAGCAGGCGAAATACCTGGGTGTGGCGGTCAGCGGACCCTACAAGCCCGAGCACTACAGGTACTAAGGTCCTTGGGCCGGCAAGGGCACGGATCAAAAGTCCTCTAAAGCCCGGGTTTGGCGGGCCGATCAGGGTGTAACACCATGTCCGTTGCACTCCGGTCGTCCTTTGGCGCCTGGTGGATCCGGCTCCTCCACAGGATGGGGCACCGGCCTCAGGCTCCAAGCGTTGCGGAGATCCCGCCCGCGCCCACCCCCCCTCCCCGCGAGGAGGCGGCTGAGCCGTTTTCCGTGCCGGAGCTGAGCTTTGTGGCGGTCGCCGAGGAGGAGGCCGGGCCCATTATCGACAAGACCGCTATCCACGAGGAGCTTGCGCGCTCGTTCGCACAGACTGTCGTCGTGGCGCCCCCCACGAACGCCCCGGTCCTGACGCGGGAGCAGTCGCTCGCCAGCCTCGCCGGCCTGCAGCAGATCCCCTCCCTCCAGTCCCTCGTGCAGGGTTTCGTGAGGATCTCAGGCAGCGACGAGGCCTCGGTGGACGACGTCGTTTCGTCCATCCAGCGGGACCCGGCGCTCTGCATCCGCCTGCTCACGATGGCCAACTCGGTGGTGATAGCCTCCGAGCTCCGCGTCACCGACCTGAACACCGCGGTTCACCTCCTCGGGGTGCTCAAGGTGCGCCGCCTCCAGAAGGCCTTCTTCACCCTGAGGGATACCCGGCAATTGGCGGAGGGCCTCGACTGGAGGCATCTCTGGATCCACGCCCTTGCGACCGCGTCCCTCGCCGAGGAGCTCGATCGCGAGCTCGGCACCCAGTGCGGCCCCCAGCTCTACCTTGCGGGGCTCCTGCACGACGTCGGCAAGATCGCGCTCTCCACCGTGGCGGCCGAGACCTACCGCGCGGTGCTCGTGGACTCGTGGAACGAGAAGGGTGGCCTGGAGGACCTGGAGCGGGCTTACATCGGCATTGATCACCGCGAGGCCGGCTGGATCTTCGCCCTCCAGAACAAGCTTCCCGAGTCGGTCGTAGAGGCGGTGGCCTTCCACAACGACCCCTCGAAGGCGGTCTCGCACCCGCTCGAGGTCGCCTTGGTCTCCGTCGCAAACTACCTGAGCAAGGCGTTCGGGCTCGGCTTCAGCGGCTCGCGCCTCTCCGAGGCCGACGGCGACTTTTCGGACCTCCCCGCGTGGGAGATCATCGACCGGTACACCGCCTTCATGCCCGACCACGGGGCCCTCGAGGGACGCCTGAGGGTCTTCTCGGGCGTCCTCAGGGGGGAGCTGCGGGGGCTGAAGGAGATCTCCTAGCGGGTCCTGACCGGGAAGGCGCTCACCGGGTGCCGACGGTGGACACCCTGACCGGCCCAAGGAGGCCCGACGCCATGAGGGGCGAGTTCGCCTTGTAGGGCTCCACGTCGGCGAACGTGTACTTGACCCTTGTGCCCGGCTGCTCGTCGCCGATGAGCCGGTTCACCCAGGAGTTCGTCACCTTCACGGACAACTCGTTCGCGCCGGCCGACAGGGCGTCCGTCACGTCCACGCGGTACGGGGCGTGCCAGACGACACCCAGCGATTTCCCGTTCACCAGAACCTCCGCCAGATTCTTAACGTCCCCGAGGTCGAGCCACAGGCGCTCGCCCTTCACGATCCAGGCCTGCGGCACGTCTACGGTCCTCGTGTAGGTGCCCGTCCCGGAAAAGTACCTGATGCCGGTGTCGGCGCTCTCGCTCCACGAGGTGAGGCTTGGGAACGTGGCGCCGGCGGGCGCGCCACGGCCAGGCTGGAATGCCACGGCCCAGGGTCCCTCCAGGGTTGCCAGCACGGTCTCTGAGGTGCCGGGCACCGTGCGCGAGTCCGCAGTGGTGTCCTTGCGAAACACGACGAAGGCCGTCCCCCAGGGCTCGAGGCGGAGGGGGACGGTGGTCCGACCGCCGGAGACAGAGTAGGAGAGGGGGGCCCGGGAGCCGGTCTCGGCCCTCCAGAGCTCGGGCTCCTTCCCGGAGACGCGGAAGGTGGCGTCTACGGACGCCTCGCGGTCGCCCCGGTTGTCGACAAAGTAGAGGTCGCCGTCGGCGAGCCTCCGGTGAACGAAGAGGATCCGGGTGTCGGCCTCGGGTTTCGTATAGTCAAAATCGGGAGCGATGCCGAGCGCCTTGAAGGCGTCCGCCGGGCTCTGGCCCGCGTACACCGTGCCCGCGCCCACAAGGCGCGTGCCGCTCCCGTTGCCGAAGAGCCTCTCGGAAAGGCGGGCGAACTCGGCCTGGTCGTCGGCCTGGCTCGGATCGTCCGTGGGCTTTGGCCCGGCCACGACCGCGCCCTCCTCCACCAACCGCGCGATGGCCCTCAAGACCGGCAGCGACATGTGGCGGCTGTAGGGGTCAAGCCCCAGCACCCGGTACGTCATCCCGCTCTTTGTCGTGAGGATGCCATCCTGGGTGGCCAGCTCATGGATGAGCCCGTCGGCGTTGATGTAGTCGAAACCGTAGCCTGCCGGAACGGCCGGCGCCTTGTTCCCGAAGATCGCCGTCAGGTTTGAATCCTCCCCATAGAAGTAGACCAGGTCCGCGCCGAAGTGCCCCTGCTGGAGCAGGAAACTCGTGCGCGCGAGGTAGGTGATCCACGGGCCGGCCTCCTCGGCCCAGGTGTCGTTCCGGTTGAACCACTGCCCGAACGGCCCAAGGGTGAGGCCGGGCGCCTTGCCGACCAGCGGCTGGTGCGTCGACTCATGGATCACGATCCGGTTTATCCCGTTCAGGAATTCGGAGTCGGCCGTTGGCTTGAGGGTCCACGGCGACCACGCCCACGGGGCGGCCGAGGCCGTCATCGACTCGGCGGCCGCAAGGTTCTGGCCGTAGATGTGCGAGACTGACGCCGATTCCCGGTCGTCGGCGTTGTAGTTGTACCTCTCCTTGTTGACGCCGGGGGTCTGGGTCCACATGGCGCTCATCGGGACATCGTCCAGCTTCTTCACCTCCATGCCGTCGGCCACGAAGGCGCGGCCGCTCTCGTGCGACTCGCCGTAGTGCCCTATTCCGTGCTCCGCCAGCGAGGCCTGCACCTGGCCGTAATGCTCGTCGGAGATCAGGTCCCCGATGGTCTTCCTGAAGTCCCAAAGGAAGCGGTCGCTCGCCTCGGCGCTGTCCACGACGCGCCCGGCCAGGACGGGCATCCAAGGCACAGGGTCATAGCCCCGGCGGGCCTTGAATTTGGCGATCATGTCGTCGGTCCAGTTCTGTGAGCCGGCCTCCCAGCTGTCGGTCACGACGTACCGGATGCCGTGGCTTCCCATGAGTTCCGGTCCCACCGTCCCCCGGTAGCTCGCAAGGTAGTTCTCCATGTAGTTCTTGACGTACAGGTGGTTCAGCTTGTCGACCTCGAGGCCCGTGGCCTCGGCCGTGGCGGGATGGTTCGTGATCCCCAAGAGGGAGTAGCCAAACCGCAGGATCACCCAGTCCCCGGCAGGTGGCTGCCAGTCGAGCGATCCGTCGGCGCGCATTTTCGAGGTCAGGTCAATGACATCGGACCTCGGTATCGCGACGGAGGGGTCGACGGGGGGCGTCGCAGCCCCGTAAAGATCCTCGGGGGAGGTGAAGGCCGCCTTCTCCTCGAACCGGTTGACCCTTGGGCCGGGTCGCAGGGAGAGCCTGACGATCTCGTAGTTTGAGGGCTTCGGCCCCGCCTTCATCCCAAGCTCCGCCGGATCCATGCCCATCATCCACTCGGGAGTTCCCGGCGCCGGGGAGCGCTTGAACACGACCCTGAAGAATTTCGCAGTCGTCGCGGGGAATGCGGTCGTGATCTCCGGGCCCTCCCCGTCATTGAGCTTTGAGACCAGCGCGAAGTGCTGTCCATCGTCACTGGACTCAAGGGTCTTCTCGGGGTTCGAGACCCCGTTCACCACGGAGCTGAACCAGTCGATCTTACTCATGGCCAGCGTCACCGAGCGCATCGTCATGGGGCCGCTGAATTCAAACTGGATCCACGCGCTCTCTCCCACGGCCGGGACGGGAAGCTTGGTGGGATTCGCGCGATCTCCCGCGCCAAGGACCGCCATATCGGGCATGCCGCCGCTTGCCGAAACCTTGGGACGGAGCGTTTCGATCGCCACGTCGACCGGGGACCTCCGGTAGGCGACGACGGCCGCGTCACCGTAGAACTGGGGAGCGGAGGGCGAGGCCGGCGCCTCGGAGTCCGTGTAGGATTGGTAGGGACCTGTGTTGGCGGGAGGATGCGCCGCAGTGCCGAGGAAGGGCTTCCCCCCCTCGACCTCGGTCTCGCTCCAGGTGTATTTCTTCATTCCCTCCGAGGGGGGGACCCAGGGACCGCCCGTCTCGCTCCAGCCCGGGGAGCTTGCGATCGCCTCCTCCATCCCAAGCTCCTCGCCCAGGGTCACGGCGTACTTGAAGGCGTCCTTCCAGTCGGGGGTCATGTAGGCCAACCGCTTCGCGACCACCTGGGGGGTGGAGAGGCTCGCGTCAAAGTTCTGGAAGCCCCCGAGGCCGATCCGGTGCATCCACTCCAGGTCGAGCTTGATGCCCTCCTTGGTGATGTTCCCATTCATCCAATGCCACCACACCCGGGGCTTGGCGCTCTCGGGCGGCGTGGCAAACCCCTGTACGAGGGGGTCGACGGGCAGTTGCGCGCTCGCAAGACAGGGAGCCAGGAGCAGGCCCAGGAGCGTGCCAGCCACAAAGACCGGGCTGCTGCGTTTCACTGGGGTTTCGCTGGAATTTGGGGCGAAAGGGGTGTTCATGCGATCTCAGGGGTTGAGCGCTGACGGGGTTTTGGGAAGCGGAACGGTCGGTAGCGTGTCACTTTGGTCGGTCATTGGCGAACAGCATTTAATTGCCGGTCAATGAATTCCCCTAGAGCTGGCGCGCCGTGCGCCTGTCGATGCATAAGTTTTGATTACTCTTCGTGCGGACCGAAGAAGTCATTGAACTGGATGCAGCCGTGTGCAGATGTGAACGGCGGGCCCTGGGGAGCGTATTGAGGGCCGACCATTTCGCGATGACGTGAACATGTCGTGCTGGTGCGCCGCAGCACTGCGCCCCTCCCAAATCGGCAAGCCTAGGCGCCGTTCTCCGAGGCGAGCCGAAAGTGAAAGACAATCCCGCAAGGCGCCAGGCGTGCGTATTCCGCGGAGCGAATTTCACGGACTACGTAAATTTATGTGGCGTGGTTTTTGCTCCAATCGCGCCCATTGGGATAACAATCCACAGCCTATTCCGAGGCGTGATCACATCGCGCTGCCCTGAAATGAATTCAGGGACGCGCTCCCGTCGCAAATTGTGCCTCGCGATCCTGGCCGCCGCGGCCGTTTCAGCGTGCAGCCGCGGTCCCGACTCCACGAAGACGGCCGCCGACCAGGCCGCGCCGCAGGGGCCCGAGCCGCTAAAGGTCGGGTTCCAGCTCGACTGGTATCCCGCGGCTGAGCACGGGGGACATTTTCAGGCGGTTGCCAAGGGCTATTACCGAGACGCGGGCCTTGATGTGGCCATCCTTCCCGGAGGGCCGGGGGCTCACGGGCTGGTGAAGGTCGCCACGGGCAGGGCCGATTTCGCGATGGGCCGCTGCGACGATGTCATTCTTGCCGTCCGCCAAGGGCTTCCCCTTCTGATCGTCTGCGCACAGATGCAGCATGATCCGCAGGCGATCATGCTGCATGAGGCGAGCCCAGTGCGGTCCTTCAGGGACCTCGATGGCCGTTCGGTCATGTGCGACATCGGCGAAGGATGGATCAAGTTCATCGAAGTGCGCTACGCGATGACGTTTAACAAGATCCCTATGGATTATGGTCTGGCCCAGTTCATGGGGGACAAGAATTTCATCCAGCAGTGCTTCATCACCAACGAACCCTACCTCGCGGCCCAGCAGGGCGTGAGGACTCGTTCTCTTCTGATCGCCGACGGGGGCTACGATCCGTATCGGGTGATCTACACGAGCCATGCATTCGCTCAGAGCCACCCGGCGGCGGTTAGGGCATTCGTGGCGGCCACCATCAGGGGCTATAGGGATTTCCTCTATGGGGACTCGAGCGGGGCGCGGAGGACGATCCAGGCGGAGAATCCAACCGAGACACCCGGCGTGATTGATTTCTCAATCGCCGCAATGAAGAAGCACCGGCTCGTTGAAGGCGATCCGGCTAAGGGAGAGGACGTTGGCCTTATCACTCCAGCGCGCATGACGGCAATGCTCCAGACGCTTGTGCAGCTTGGGCTCCTGGACGCTGCCATCCCCCTCGAGCGATTCGTGACCTTCGATTTTCTTCCCTCCGGCTCCGCCGCCCAAAAGGGCTGATGCGAATTTCCACCGCCAAACCGTGATACTAACCAACTCGGCGGAACCCTGGGGACCGCAGAGATAAAAAGAACAATGCCCAATGAACCTGAAACTAAAGCAGCTGTACCGGAGAAGCATGGTTCCTCTCCTCGCGTTCGGATTCCTATACGCCGGGTTGCACGCCCAAACTCCAACGCCAACTCCGACCCCCGCTCCGGCCCAGCCGACGACTGTCACAACAACAACAACAACTTCGTCGACGACCAGCACATCGACGACGACTTCGACCTCAGAATCGGCCTCCTTAGGTCCGGTCACGACGCTCGAGAAATACACGGTGAGCGACGTTCCCATTTCGGACCAGGTTCTCCCCACCGTGCGCCCGGTAGGCGACGTCATGGGCGACGACCGCAACATCGTCGACACCCCGCGCTCGGTCTCCAGCGTCAACGCGGCATGGATGCAGGACCGCATGGTCAAGAACGCGATGGATTTCAGCCAGTTCTCGCCGGGCGTCTATGCTGAGGCGCAGTTCGGAATCCCGGGCGTCCCATACATACGCGGAGACCTTTCGCAGGTCTATTACGGAGGGCAGCTCTCGCTTTACTCGCTCAACTCGACGCCCCCCAGCCTGAACGGCGTGGATTCCTTCGACATCGTGAAGGGCCCCGGGTCGGCCGTCTATGGCCCGCAGGGCGAGGGTGCGGGCGGCTACACCGACTTTGTCATGAAGCAGCCGTACTTTGACAGGCAGCACACCGAGATCAGCGCAACGCTGGGCTACTGGGCGAGCGGGCACTCGTATTCAAACCCGTCGGTGACGATAGACACGGGCGGGCCGCTCAGCGACAAGCTGGCCTACCGCGTGAGCTACCTAAGCCGCTATGGTGACGGATACTACCTCAACGACCACGACCAGACCCAGGACGTGTATTTCGCCGTCACGTATCTCGTCTCATCGAGGTTAAAGATCGAGGCGTGGACCCAGTTCTTCGAGGACCGCACCAACGAGGTCGTGGGGGCCAACCGCGTGTCCCAGCAGTTCATCTGGAACGGGACCTACGTCGGAGGCCCGGCCTCTCCCGTCACGACCGGACCCAATGCCTACTTTGGCTACGATATCATCGCGGCGCCGAACCCGCCGCCCAACACCTATGGGACCTATGCCGATGGCACATATGTGGCCGTAAACCCTGCCACGGCGTACACCGTCAAGCTGCCCTCCTACTACGCGCTCATCGGTCCGGGTGACACCGCGAGGTCGATGCTTTCCCAGACCCAGATAAAGGCGACCTTCGACCTGACGCCGGACATCTCGATTGTGAACCGTTTCCTCAATTACTTCGGCCATTCGGACAAGTTCGAAGCCTCGAGCTACTCGGAGTTCGTCCCGAGGGAGCAGTCGGTGCAGGATCGCCTCGAGCTGCACGACGAATTCTCGATAGGGAAGGTCGATAGCAACCTGATCACGGGACTGGATTTCCGTTACTCGGGCCTTACGTCCTACCAGGACTACCAGACGCAGCCCTTCGGCTACTACGACGTCTACGCTACGGTAAACACGTTCTTCTATCCCGGCTATCGTTACGAGGGAAACACGTTCGGGGGCGGCCTCCAGGTCCCGGGGGGAGCGGGATTCAGCGCGTCACCGGGCTCGGATGGGAGCCAGATATCGAATGTGTATGACACCGCCGCCTTTATTCAGGACGACATTAAGCTGACCCCCAAGCTGTCGCTGACGCCGGGTTTCCGCGTCGACCGGATCGAGGCGTATGCCGAGAACCCGGCCTTCGTCCAAGTGGGCTTCTACAACAGCAATTTCCAGTATCAGCCGCTGGCGACGCCAATCTACATCCCTGCGGGCGGGTCTAGCCCCTACACGCCCGGCTACAACAACAGCGACACGGTCACCGACCAGAGCTTCTTCCTCAGCCTCAACTACAAGCTGAACGAAACCTCTTCGTTTTACATGACCTATGATCACGTCGACGCCATTTTGGGGACCAACAACTTCGGCGGCGTCGACGGGTACACGCTGCAGTCCTCCCTCACGACCAAGAGCACCCTTTACGAGGTGGGCTACAAGGAAAGCTTTCTCGGGAACACGCTCTATTTCAGCTCCGACGTTTTCCAGCAGCTCAAGTACGGCACCCAGTTCACCGGGCCGGCGTTTCCAATCAAGGATGAGGGCCTTGAGCTGGATCTGGTCTACCAGCCCAACAAGCGATGGACCCTGAACGGCAACTTCACCTACCAGGACGCCACGGCCTTCGGGACCTACTTCTACCAGCAGACGGGCAACTACTTGGACTATTACTACCCTACGACGACGGTGGACGGTCAGCCCGGCACCGGACTCGGAGGCTTGAATTTTGTCGGGTATTCGCCGCCGGGGGGCCGCATGCGCGCGCCGGGAATCCCCCAGGTTCAGGCGAACGGATTTGCCGAGTATAGGAGCCCCATGGGGTGGGGTGTCGGTGCGGGACCCCAGTTCATCGGGCGGCAGTATGCGAACGACCAGGGTTCGCTCCACATCCCTGGCGAGATCGAATACGACGGATACGTGTTTTACGGGAGACGAACCTGGGACGTCCGCGTGAACGTGAAGAACATCACCAACAAACGCCTTCTGGATCCGATCGCGGTCAGCTTTGCGGGCAATGACCTGATCTATGTCCGGCCGCCCATCGAGGCGTCGCTCACAGTGAGGCTTCACTTTTAAGGGCCGTGCTAGGCATGGGCGCTTGGACTTGGCGCGCAGGGCCACGACGGGCGTGCCCCCGCCGTGGCCCGAGCATTTCTATTCGATATGACGGCAACCTCCCTCAAGATCCAGGGAAGGCAGTGCGACCTTCTCCCAGATGAGCTCCCCTGTGCAGGCCCCAAAACTGATTGTTCGAAACGCCTGCGTGCTTACCGCGCGACCGGGCTTCGAGCCGTTTCTGGGGTACATCGTGGTCGGGTCGGATGGGAGGATTGCCGCCATGGGCCCTGGAGAGCCGCCACGGTCGGAGTCCGCGGTGCGCTCGCTGGACCTTGGAGGAAAGCTCGTGGCGCCGGGTTTCATATCCGCCCACAGCCACCTCTTCCAGAGCCCCTTGCGCGGACTGGGCACGGACCAGACCCTCTATGGATGGCTTAATGCGATCAAGCAGCTAAGCGAGCACGCCACGCCTGAGGACATCTACTGGTTCTGTCTCCACGGTTCGGTCGATTTCCTGAGGAACGGGATCACGACGGGCTATGATTTCACCTACTCGGGTGACCTGGGCGGGGGACAGCGCTCGATAGGGATCGGTGAAGCCATCGGGACGTCCCAGGTCAACCAGGAGCCCTACGAGGAGGCGCAGCTCAGGGCAAAGATCGACGCCGGGCTTCGCTTCATCAACAGCATCAGTATCGTGCCCCTGGGGACCGAGCAGGAGATCGAGGAGCGGGTCGAGAGGATCCTGCACTATGCGAGCCGGTACTCGGAGAACCCGCTTTTCCTGAAGATGGCAATAAGTGGATGGGTCCAACGGGCCTCCGGCATTGAGGCGGCGTTTCGCGAGGCCCGGTTCATGAAGAAATACGGGCTCATGAACCAGGCTCATTTCCTGGAGAGCCCCGAGCGTGTCCCGGAGCAGCAGGCCAAGTTCTCCTGGTACCGGGATGCGGGGGCGCTGGGGCCGGATTTTGTTTTCGGCCACTTCATCCATACGACTCCCCAGATCGTCCACGAGACCGCCCAGAGCGGCGCCTGCATGTGCTGGCAGCCGTCGGCCAACGGCCGGATTGGCTCGGGAACGGCCGACATACCGGCGCTGCGGAAGGCCGGCATCAAGATCGGCATCGGCCTGGACGACCAGTCGTGCAGCGACTTGTCGGACCCGTTCCAGAACCTCCGGATGGGCCTCTACTCGATCCGTTCCCTCTACAAGGACGCCGGCGTCCTGTCGGTGAGGGACGTCCTGCATTTCCACACGCTCGGGAGTGCCGAGATCCTCGGCGTCGAGTCCAAGGTCGGCAGCCTGGAGGTGGGCAAGTACGCCGATTTTCTCGTGGTTGACCCGCGCTCCCCGGACACGGGACCCGTCCACGACCCCGTCGCCACCTACGTCTTGGCGTGCAGCCTTCGGAACCTGCAGCAGGTCTATGTCGCGGGTGAGCTCGTGGCGGAGGGTGCGGCGCTGGTCGGCCACGACGAGCCCAAGATCCGGCGCGAGGTCGATGCGAGGGTCGCGCGGCTAAGGGCGGCCCGGGATGCTTCCATACCGACGCTTGACCTGACCCGGGAGGCGCGGCTTTAGCGCTCCGCGAGCTCCCGAAGGTCCTCGGGCAGGAAGTCGAAGCTCGCGACCTGCTCAACCTTCAGGTCCCGGGTGAGGAGGCCCAGCTGGCGTAGGACGCCTATCTGTTCCTCGAGCCGCCGCCGCCGGATAAGGCCGATGCGCTCGCCCTTGGCGGCATCCCCGTCGACGATGTGGGCCCTCTTAAGCTCGGATAGGCTGTAGGCGAGCACCGCCGGCGTGGTCTCCGCGTGGTCGCCGGTGATCAGCGCATTGGCCGGCGACGGGTCTGAGCCCAAGTAGTCCTTCCACCCCCGAATGGACGCTCGGATGAAGGCCCTCACCACGTCCGGGTGTGCCATGGCATAGTCCCGGTTGCAAAAGAGGGCGCGGTACGGGTCGTAGCCTGAGTCCGCAATGAGCATGGAGCGTGTTGGGACCTTCAGCTGGTTGAAGACGAAGGGTTCCCACGTGAGGAAACCCTGCTGAATGAAATCTTTGTCCGCCACGAACTGGGCGATCCCATAGTTCTCCGGTATCGTGTTGATGTGGATCGAGTACTTTCTTTCCAGATGACTGATCCAGGCTGATCCGGGCTCTACCATGATGCTTTTCCCGTCCAGGTCCCGGAACCCGCGGACCGGGGAATCGGCGTGCACGATGATGACCTGCGGGTCATGTTCCAATTGCGCCGCGACGATCAAGACCGGGAGATTCTGCTGCGCGGCGAGCATGAGATCATCGCTCCGGGCGAGCGCGAACTGGACCTGCCCGGTGGCGACCTTCTGGACCGGGAGGGCCCCGGGGCCGCCCTGAACAATGCGGACGTCAAGATTCTCGTCTTTGAAGAAGCCCCTCGCGAGAGCCTGGTAGTAGCCGCCAAATTCCGCCTCCGCGAACCAGTTGGTCTGGAGGAGAACGGTCGCGGGATGCGCGGGTTCTCCGGGGGCGGCCGGCTCCCTCGTGCAGGCCCCAAGTGCCAGTGCAAGGGCCGCCCCAAGAATGCGCGTCCCGTTTCCCGTGGAAACCATGGCTCCTGCCTAGCAGACCGGGTGCCAAGAGGAACGGGGTGTCTTCCGCCGGGGCGCCATTGGCCGGCATCCTCCCCGGGCGCCGCGCGGGGAAATTCTACGAGGACGGTTACTTCAGCTGCTTGAGGATGCCAAAATCCACAAGTTCGTCCGCAAGGCTCTGGGGCAGCTTGAACACGTCGCAGCTGCGTTTCCACGTGGACATCCTCATGCTTCCAAGGTCGCCCGACTCGAGCTTGGCGAAGCGCTCGACCTCGCCCAACGCCTTCTCCTGGTAGTCCACGTCGCCATTCCGCTTCATGAAGGTCTCCACCACCATCTTGGCCGTCTCTCTGGGGTGGGCGAATGCCTCCCTCCACCCCCGATTCGTGGCCTTCATGAACGCCACGATCATTCCCGGCTGCCTGGAGAGGAAGTCCTCGGTCGCGTAATAGACCTGTGCATAGGTGACGAATCCGTTCTCATAGCCGTGCAGGACAACCGTGGGATATCCCTTCAGCTCGATGGCCACCGGCTCGTCCGTCGAATAGGCGACCTGCGCGTCGATCTTGCCCTCGATAAGTGAGGTGAGGTCGTCCCCGATGTCGACCGCCGTCACGTCCCTTTCGGTCATGTGGTTATGGGCGAGCATAAGGCCAAGCTGGATGTGATCGTACGCGTGAAGGCCGATCCTGCGCCCCGCCAGGTCGTGGAAGGACCGGATTGGCCCGCTTTGGAGGGCCATGATGCACAGGGGCGAGGCCTGGAGCATCGTGGCAAACGCCTTCACCGGTTTGTGATCCTTGCGCGCGTTCAGGAGCACGAGTCCGTCGGCTATTCCAATCATGTTGGTCCCCTTGAGGACCGGTCCGACGGAGGTGGCCATGGCGTCGAGGTTGATCTGGGCGATCGCGACATCTAGCCCGGCCTGCTCATACCAGCCCTTCTGCTTGGCCACGAGGACACCGGCAAACGTTACGCTCGGAACCCAGTCCAATTGCACCGTCATGGGAGTCCCCGCCTCGCACCCCAGCGCCCCCACCAGGAGAAGACCGGCCAGCAGGAGCCTCCTCCGCACGGGCTTCAGGGCCCCAGCCGGCCCTGTGCCTTGCCATTCGGGTGCAGACCGATCGTGCCTTGGGACGGACTTCATTGGGTTCCAAACTTGAGCCCCAGCTTTCGAAGCCAGTGGCGGTAGGCGACGGCGAGGCCGTCCGACGGGACCGCGATCTCCTGGCCCATGTCGAGGGGCAGCCGCTGCGGCCTCTGCGACTCCACGGTCCTCATGTCCTCGGCTGCGAGCGTGTCCTGATACTCGAGCAGGGCCTCGTCGGATTTTCCCGTAGGGTAGTTGTAGGCCATGATGCTCCAGACAAGACTTTCGCCCTCGTCCACGGGGGTAACCGTGTCGAGCATCGAGAAACGCTCGCCGCCGAACGCCTTGGTGTACTGGCCGGTGAGCGGCCGCTCGACCCGGTAGGAATAGACGACCCCCACCTCGCCGGTCCCGCCCGGCCCGTCCCGCCAGATCCGGCGCACGCCAATCTCGTCCGAAACCAGGCCGGCGTCAGTTTCCCTGACGACATAGCCCTGCATCTCGAAGTTCCTGGAGCCGCCCATCTGCGCTGCGTGCACGAACGGGTAATGTCCGGCGTCCAGGAAATCCTCAAAGACCCGCGTGGCGCAGGCCTTGAACCGGTAGGGCCCCGCGTGCACGTTCTTGTAGGAGGGGTCGTCCCACTCCCGAAAGGAGGGGACGCCAGCCTTGGGAATCCCGAGGCACACCCAGATCAGGCCATAGCGGACCTCCACTTGGAATGTGCGGGCCTTTGCGCCGATCTTTTGCGTCAGGGCGGAGTGGGCGGGTATCAGCGTGCAGGAGCCCGTGCCGTCATAGTGCCAGCCGTGGTAGCAGCAGACGAGGCAGCCTTCCCGGACGGTGCCTAGGGAGAGCTTGGCTCCCCGGTGGCGGCAGACGTCGTGCCAAGCATGGACTCCCTCCCGGCTCCTCCAGAGCACGATATCGACTCCCAGCAGGCGCGCCGAGGTCACGGTGTTTTCCGCAAGCCCTGCCGCGCGCCCGACGACATGCCAATCGTTTACGAGGACCGGGTCGTCGAGCATCGCGGGAACCGGAGCATAGGATATGCCACGGGCGTGTTCCGGGTGGGGAGGTAACTACGACCGCAGGCACGTTAGCTGCTGGCGTTCAACGGATGACCGCGACACCCAAAATGGTGAGCACCGGGCCCCCTAAGATCGGCAGCAACCTGGTCGGATCGTTCTCGGACATGCTTCTTGAGCCTGGGATTTCGGCGCGGATGCGCGATGGCGCGACCCTCGTTGCGGACGTGTACCGTCCCAGGGGAGACGGCCCGTGGCCCGTGCTCCTCATGCGGACCGCATACGGGAGGGACGTGGCCTCAAGCCTCGTTTACGCCCACCCGGCGTGGTTTTCCGGGCACGGGTTCATAGTCGTCGTGCAGGACGTTCGGGGGCGAGGCGACAGCGAGGGCACCTACTACCCGTTCAAGTATGAGCGCGAGGATGGCTACGACTCCGTGCAATGGGCAGCCGCCCTCCCAGGCAGTAACGGCTGCGTCGGCTTGTACGGCTTCAGCTACCAGGGCGCCGTGCAGCTCTTTGCGGCCCTTGACCGCCCGCCTGCTCTCAAGGCCCTGGCCCCCCACATGACGGCCTTCGATCTCTATTCGGGCTGGTTTTACCGAAACGGGATCCTCGAGCTGTCCACCATCTTCAAGTGGGCGAACCAGATGCTCAGGGAGGACGCCCGGAGGGCAGGGGCCCGGAGCCAGGCTGAACTCGACGCGTCATGGCTCGATGTGGGGCGCATTTTCCAGCAGTTCCCCTTGCGACGGGCAAGGCCCCTAACAAACGCGGACCTTCCCATTTACGCCTCGGATTGGCTGCGGCATTCAGCGCGCGATGATTACTGGGAGCCCTTCAACCTGCTTCGGCGCACCAAGGAACTGGGCTACCCCATGTTCCACATGTCGGGCTGGTACGACATCTTTCTCCGGGGCTCGATCGACGGGTTCATGGCGATGGCGGAAGGCCGCGACGACCAGTTCCTTCTCGCCGGTCCCTGGGTCCATTCACCGTGGGGGAGCACGATCGCCGGCGTTGACCTGGGTCCGTCCGCCGGGCCTTGCGTCGACACCTTGGTCGTCGAGTGGTTCAAGCACTGGCTAAATCCGGAACGCCCGGAAGGGCCGTGCCCGCTGCGGGGTTGCCGGTATTTCTCGCTGGGAGCAAACGCCTGGCGCGAAGCGGAAACCTGGCCTCCGCCCGGGGCTGCCCTGCGCCCTTTTCACCTGCAAAGCGCAGGGAGGGCAAACTCCCGTTTTGGCGACGGGGTCCTGGCTGTGGGAGGGCCCGGAGGTGTTGAGGACACGCTCAGCTACGAACCCGAGGTCCCGGTGGCCGCACCATCGGGAAGCCTTAACACGCCTGCCCTTTTCGGGCCTCACGACCTGACGGAGCAGCAGCAATCAAACTCGCTCCTCGTCTACACTTCAGCTGCGCTCGAGGGGCCCCTTTGCATTGCGGGGCAGCCCACATGCGTGCTCCACGTGGTCGCCACGTCCCCCACGGTGGACCTCGTGGTCAGGCTCTCGAAGGTGAGCAGGGACGGGCGAGCCATGCTCCTGTGCCTCGGCGCCGTGACGGCCAGGGCGCCCGAGACGACCCGCGTGTCCGTCCCGCTTGACCCCATCGCTGCCACCTGGGCCGCGGGCGAGCGCATCCGCGTGGACATCGGCGGTTCGGCCTTCCCGCTTTTTCCCCGAAACAGCGGAACGGAGACCGATGCGCTCGACGTGGCGTCTCCTGCGGACTTCAGGCGCGCCCTGGTGCTCGTCTGCCACGACAGCGAGAGACCCTCGGCGATTTTCCTGCCGGTTCTAGAAGGAGGCTGACGGCGCTGCACGCGATGCGGGCCGAAGCCCCCAAGGATGCCGAGCACGGGACTGGGCCTAGGGTCCCAGTGGCATGGCAAATGCTCTCCGGAAACGCTCCTCCCCCGAGGGGAAATAACCCTTCAATGACCCGCACGAGAAAGGCCCTCATCGCTGGTGTCATGGGTCTGCTCGCATTGCTTCGGTGCGAGGCGAACACGTCGGTCACGGTCCAGCTCGACTGGATCGCCAACGCCCAGTTTGCCGGGGTCCTGGTCGCCAAGGACAAGGGCTGGTACGAGGACGCCGGGCTTGACGTCGCGGTGCGGCCGATAGACCTCCAGGCGATGGGCACCTCAGTCGGCCCCGTGCTAAAGGGAACCCATATGATTGGCATCGCGGATGGGCTGGTGCTCCTGAACGCCCGCGCCGACCACAAGCCGGTCAAGGCTTTCGCGACCATGCTTCAGGCCTCGCCGCTCTGCATCCTCGTCCTTCGCGACGGGCCTATCCGGGAATTCCGGGACCTGGCCGGCAAGAGAATCGGCCTGCATGCGTATGACCATGTCCAGCTCAACTTGATGCTGGCCTATAACCACATGAGCGAGAAGGACGTCACTGCGGTCGACATCGGGGATGACCTGACGTCCCTCATCGCCCAAACGATCGACGCCCAGGTCGCGTACTCGATAGACGAGAAGGTCGCGATTGAGCTGAAGGGACATCCGACCCGTGTCTTCCCCGCGTACGAAAACGGCTTTGTGACCTACTCGCAGGTCTATTACACGACGGAGTCCTTCCTGAGCACCGATCCGGGTGCCATCGCAAGGTTCCTGGCGGCGACTAACCGCGGTTGGAAGGAGGCCTTCGCGCACCCAGGTGGCGCTGCAAGGATGATCGTGCGCACGTACCTGAAGAACGGCGAGGCAGACTACCAAGAAAAATCCTTGGTTGAACTGGAACATTACGCCACCCTGGAGTCGGCTGAGCTCGGGAGCATGCGCATGGCCACGTGGAGAAAAAGCTGCAGCGTCTTTAACCTGCCGGCCAGCCTCGCAGATGAGCTGGTTGATTTCAGCATCTTGAAAAGTGAGACGCCGTAGGCAGGGCCGACCCCCTCGATTGACGAAGTTGGCGTTTGCGACAAACCTGAACCGAAGACACCCTAAGCACCATGCTGGTCACCAAGCAGCCCCTCCTGCGCAAGTTCTGGTACCCCGTGATCCCGGAGGTGATGCTGAAGGACGGCCCCAGGCCGTTCACGCTCCTCGGAACGGACATGGTGCTCTGGCTGGACGGAGCCGGCAAGGCCGTGGCCATGGACGACCGGTGCCCGCACCGTCATGCTCGACTGTCCAAGGGATGGATTGCCGAAGGGCAGCTGCAGTGCGGCTACCACGGCTGGACCTTTAATGGGGAGGGCCAGTGCACTCGCATTCCCCAGAAGGACGATGATGATCCCGCCGGGGTCTTCGTGCCCCGTTACCGAACCGCGCAGCGGTACGGCTATGTCTGGGTCGCGCCTGAGGAGCCGATCACGGGGCTTCCCGAGATCGAGGAGGACACGGACAAGAGCTTCCGCCGCATCTACGAGTTCTATGAGCCCTGGAAATGCAGCGGGCTGCGCCTGATGGAGAACTCGTTCGACAACGCCCATTTCAGCTTTGTCCACCGCAACACCTTTGGGAAGTTCGACGCGCCTATCCCAAGCAAGATGAACCTCCATCTTTTTGAAAACGGACTAGGATTCACGATGGACACGGTCGTGCCCGTGAAAAACGTCCCCCTTTCGATGAAGGCGCTCAACATGGCCACGGCCGAGACCGTCCGGAACAACACCGGCACCTGGTGGATGCCGTTTTTCCGAAAGCTCAGGATGCGCTATCCCACGGGCCTTGTTCACACGATCATCACGGCGGCTACGCCGATCAGCGACCATTCCTCCCAGATCATCCAGATTGCCTACCGCAACGACACCGAGGCAGAGGCTAAGGCTGCCGACATCATCGCGTTTGACAGGGCCGTCGTTACCGAGGACCG
>Ga0302157_10000413_pt1 | contig 56938 bp, 49 predicted proteins | sample I_Bog_N3_3_FD_193502 | JGI IMG/M metagenome (GOLD analysis project Ga0302157, IMG submission 193502) | Peat permafrost microbial communities from Stordalen Mire near Abisko, Sweden - I_Bog_N3_3 | ecosystem: Environmental > Terrestrial > Soil > Wetlands > Peat | place: Sweden: Abisko, Stordalen... | reverse complement strand
AACGCAGTCCTGGGCGCCGGCTGGCCATGACCCCTGGCAGCGCCTCCCCTCTCCCCTCCGATCAGGCGGATCTGCCCGACATCGTCGACCGGAAGGCGGAGCACATCCGGATCAACCTCGATGAGGACGTGGCCGCCAAGGGTGTGACCACGGGCTTCGAGCGCTACCGTTTCGTCCACCGCGCCCTCCCCGAGATCGACCTCGAGTCGGTCAGCCTGGAGACGTCCTTCCTGGGGCGCCGGCTGGATGCCCCTCTCCTCTTCTCGTGCATGACCGGGGGCACACCGCGCGCCCGTCAGATCAACCGAACCCTGGCGGCGGCGGCGCAGCGCCATCGGGTGGCGATGGGCCTCGGCTCCTGCCGGGTGCTGCTGGAGCATCCCGAGGTGCTCGCGACCTTCGCGGTCCGCGACCTCTGTCCCAACGTCCCCCTGCTCGCCAACCTGGGCGCCGTCCAGCTCAATATGGGGGTGGGGCCGGCCGCCTGCCGCCGGATCGTCGACCTGCTCGAGGCCGACGCCCTGGTGCTGCACCTCAACCCGCTCCAGGAGGCGCTCCAGCCCGAGGGCGACACCCGCTTCGCCGGGCTCCTCGGCAGGATCGAGGCGCTCTGCGCCTCCCTCGAGGTGCCGGTCGTCGTCAAGGAGGTCGGCTGGGGGATCGCCCCCGACCTGGTGGCCGGCCTCTTCGACGCCGGCGTCGCCGCGGTCGACATCGCCGGGGCCGGGGGAACATCGTGGAGCGAGGTGGAGCGGCACCGGATCGCCGACCCGGTGCGGGCGCGCGTGGCGGCCGCCTTCGCCGACTGGGGGCTGCCCACCGCCGACACGATCCGGCTGGCCCGGGAGGTTGCTCCCCGGGGGACCCTGATCGCGAGCGGCGGGATTCGGAGCGGGGTCGACGTGGCGATGGCGATCGCCCTCGGCGCCGACCTGGCAGCCAGCGCCGGCTCGATGTTGCGGGCCGCGGACGAGGGGGAGGAGACGCTCGACGCGGCGGTCGACGAGATCACCGACACCCTGCGCATCGCGATGTTCTGCGCGGGGGCCCGTGACGTGGGCGGCCTCTTCCGCGACGCCAGCCTCGTGGAGAGGCGCGGCGGGGTGGCGGGCCCGGGAGCGGTGCTCACCGGAGCGCCTCTGGCGCGCAGGCCCGTGCCGCGCCAGGCGGATGTCACCGGAGGCACCCCGTGAGCGCCGAGATTCGGGACGGCTCTGCATCGCTCAGCCGGCGCGAGGCCGACGCCCTCTGCCTGCGGATGGCCCGGCGCCACTACGAGAACTTCTCGGTGGCCTCGCTGATCGTGCCCCGCCCCCTCCGGCTCCACCTGGCTCGGATCTACGCGTACTGCCGGACCACCGACGATCTCGGCGACGAGTGTGGCGGCGACGCGCTCTGGCGGCTCCAGCGCTGGCAGTCCGAGGTCGAGGCCATGTTCCAGGGTCACCCACCGGTCCACCCGGTGCTGGTCGCCCTCGCCGGCACGGTCCGCCGCTTCGAGATACCACCCGAGCCATTCCTCGACCTGATCGCCGCCAACGTGCAGGACCAGCGGGTCAGCGCCTACGCCACCTGGGAGGAGGTGCGCGACTACTGCATGCTCTCGGCCGCCCCGGTGGGCCGGATGGTGCTCCGCCTCTTCGAGGTGGCGGACCCACGCGCGGTACCGCTCTCCGACGACGTCTGCATCGGGCTGCAACTCGCCAACTTCGCCCAGGACGTCGCCGTCGACCGGGCCAAGGGACGCACCTATCTGATCCAATCCGAGCTGGACCGTCTCGGCCTGCCCGGTGCGGTGGAGGCCATGTGCGAGCGCGCCCTCAAGCTGCTCCAATCCGGCCGTGAGTTGGAGCAGCTCCCCATGCCAGGACGGCTCCGCCTCCAGCTCAGCCTCTACCGGCGAGGCGGCGAGGCGATCATCGCGGCGATCCAGAGGGAGGGATTCCGGACCGATCGGAGCCGGCCGCAAGTCGCGACGGCGACCAAGCTCGGCCTGGTGGCCGGCGCCGTCTCGGAGGGTGTCCGCGGGCGGGGCGACGGCTCCCTGGCCGCCGCCGAGCGCTACTGCCAGCGGATGGCCCGCCGGGAGGCCGGCAACTTCTACTGGGGGTTCATCGCCCTGCCCCACACCCAGCGGATCTCCATCTACGCGCTCTACGACTTCGCGCGGCAGATCGACGACGCGACCGACGGGCCCGGGGCGACCGACGCCGGGGTCTGGCTCGACGTGAGCTCCGGGCGCCACGGCTCGGAGCGCCCTCCCGCCGATGGAAATGCCCGCGCCCAGCTCGAGCTGCAACGGCGGCGGCTGCGCCGGGCACTGGCGGGCGACCCCGCCGGCGACCCGGTGATGCAGGTTCTCGCCCGGGCGGTCCAGCGCCACAGCATCCCCGCGTCGGAGCTGGAGGAGCTGGTGAGCGGGGTCGAGATGGATCTCCACCAGAATCGCTATGCCACCTGGGAGGAGCTGCGCGGCTACTGCCAGCTGGTGGCCGGGGTGGTCGGCCGGATGTGCGTGCGCATCTTCGGCTTCGACGGCGACGACGCCCTGGAGCGTGCCGACTCCCTGGGCGCGGCCCTCCAGCTCATCAACATCCTCCGGGACGTCCGGGAGGACGCCTCGCTGGGGAGGGTGTACCTCCCCCAGGACGAGCTGGCCCGGTTCGGCGTCTCCGAGACATCGCTTCTCGCCGGCCGGCCCGACGGCGCCTGGACCTCGCTGGTCGAGTTCGAGGCGGCCCGCGCGCGCCGCCTCTACGCCTCCGGGATCCAGGTCTGCGAGCACATCCCGGGACCCGCCCGTGCCTGCGTCCGCACCATGGCCGGGATCTACAGCGGCATCCTCGACCGCATCGAGGCGGAGCCCGAGCTGCCGCTGCGGCAGCGGGTGCGGCTCTCCTCCGCGGAGAAGGCGCAGGTGATGCTGCGCTCCTGGATGTCCTCGACCGCGGCGGGGCTGGGGCGATGACCACGAGCACCACGAAGACGGGGAGTGCGGCCCCCGTCCGCCACGTCGCGGTGGTCGGAGCGGGGCTCGCCGGCCTCGCCGCCGCGCTCTCCCTGAAGGGCGAGGGCTGGAGGGTGACCCTGGTGGAGCGCAGTCGCCTGCTGGGCGGCAAGGCCACCTCCTTCCAGCTCGGTGACGTCGAGATGGACAGTGGCCAGCACGCGATCCTCGGCTGCTACTCGAGCTTCCTGGAGTTCGTCGAGGAGCTGGGGATGCGGGGTGACCTCCGCGTCCAGGAGCGCTTCGACGTGCTGGTGCTCACCGAGACCGGCCGCGCCCGGCTCCGCGCCCTCCGCCTGCCCGCGCCACTGCATCTGGCCCTGCCCTTCCTGCGCTTCCGCGCCCTCGGTATCCGGTCACGGCTGCAGGTGGCGCGTGCCCTGCTCGCCGCCAAGCGCCCTCGCAGCGGGGAGGAGGGGGAGACCTTCGCCGCCTGGCTCCACCGGCACGGTCAGGGGCAGCAGTCGCGGCGGGTCTTTTGGGAGCCGTTCCTGGTCCCCGCCCTCAACGCCCCATTTGACCGAGTGAGCGCCGCCGCCGGCCTGATGGTGGTCCGGACCGCCCTGCTCGGCAACCGCGATGCCGCCCGGATCGGCTACGCGACGGTGCCGCTTGCCCGCTTCGCCGAGCGGGCGGCGGAGCGGTGCGACGAGGTGCTCCTGCGCACCCCGGTGACCGGGCTCCATGTCGAGGGTGGCGAGCTCCGCGGGCTGCTCACGGGCGGTGCGGAGATCGGCGTGGACGCCACCGTCCTCGCCGTCCCGCCTGAGCGGCTCCTCCGGATGGCCGGCGTCGAGACGCTGGGGGTCCCCGACCTGGAGAAGTTCACCACCCAGCCGATCGTCGACGTGAATCTCTGGTATGACGCGCCGCACGCACTCGACGACCTGGATTTCGCCGCCATGACCGGTTCGCCGGTGCAGTGGATCTTCGCCAAGGGACCGGGGTACCTCTGTTGCAGCCTGAGCAGCGCCGACGACCTGGTCTCCCAGCCCGAGGAGCGCCTGGTCGCCCTCGCCGACTCCGAGCTCCGCTCCCGGTTGCCAGAGCTGAGCCAGGCCACCCTCCTCCGTGGCGTCGCCGTCCGCGACCCGGAGGCCACCTTCGTCCCCGCCCCCGGACTGCGGCGGCCCGGGCCGGCGACCGCCCTGGCCAACACGGTCCTGGCCGGATGCTGGACCGACACCGGCTGGCCGGCAACCATGGAGGGGGCCGTGAGGAGCGGGCGTGCGGCCGCCCGGACGCTGGTGGCGACCCTACGGAAGCAGGAACGCGCGGCCGGCCGGGCCCCGGCCCCGCCCGGATCACGCAGGTCGAGAGCGGGGGTGGGTCATGAGTGAGTCGGCCCTGCGCGACGCGGTGGATTGGCTCCTGGAGCGCCAGAACGCGGCGGGCTGGTGGACGGCGGAGATGGAGACCAACGTCACGATGACCGCCGAGCACCTGCTCCTCCTCCGCTTCCTCGGGCTCGACCACGCCGACATCGCGGAGGGGGCCAAGGAGCACATCCTCGGCAAGCAGCGCGCCGACGGCAGCTGGCCCCTCTACCACGACGGCCCCGGCGACCTGAGCACGACGATCGAGGCCTACGTCGCGCTCCGCCTCCTCGGTTTCGACGCCTCCTCCGCCCCGCTCGCGCGCGCCCGCCACTTCATCCTCGACCAGGGCGGTCTCGCCGAGGCACGTGTCTTCACCAAGCTCTGGCTGGCCCTGTTCGGCGAGTACCCGTGGGACGGGGTGCCGTCGATGCCGCCCGAATTGATCCATCTGCCGTCTCGCGTCCCGCTCAACCTCTACGACTTCGCCTGCTGGGCCCGCGGGACCATCGCACCACTGCTCATCGTGCTGAGCCGCAAACCGGTGCGACCGCTGGGGTTCAGCGTCCGGGAGCTGGTGGCGGCGGGCAGCGAGCAGCGCCTGCACCGGGTGCCCGGCGCCGGCGTCTTCTTGTGGGTGGATCGGCTGCAGAAGCTGTACGAGCGGCTCCCCCGGCAACCGGGCCGGGAGCGTGCGCGGCGCAACCTCACCGCGTGGATCACCGATCACCAGGAGGCCGACGGGAGTTGGGGCGGGATTCAGCCGCCCTGGGTCTACTCGCTGATCGCTCTCCACCTCGAGGGGATGGACGCCGACCACCCGGTGATGCGCAAGGGGCTGCGCGGCCTGCGCGAGCGCTTCGCCGTCACCGACTCAGAGGGTTGGCGGCTGCAGGCCTGCATGTCCCCGGTGTGGGACACCGCCTGGGCGGTCCTTTCGCTCCGCGCCTGCGGCCTTCCGCGCGGCCATCCGGCCATCCGCTCCGCGATCGAATGGATCATCGGTGAGCAGATCGCGACCGGCGGCGACTGGCAGGTGAAGGTGCCCCGCCGGGAGAGCGGAGGGTGGGCCTTCGAGTTCGACAACGACACCTACCCCGACGTCGACGACACCGCCATCGTGGTGCTCGCCCTCCTGGAGGGCGGCGAGGGGCGGCGCGCGCGGGCGGCGGCCGAGAAGGGCGCGCGCTGGGTGGAGGCGATGCGCTCGCGCAACGGGGCGTGGGGATCCTTCGACAAGGACAACACGCGGCGACTCGTCTACCGCATCCCCTTCGCGGACTTCGGGGCGATGCTCGACCCCCCCAGCGAGGACGTCACCGCCCACGTCCTGGAGATGCTCGCCGGTCTCGGAAGGGGACCCGGTGACCCATTGGTCCGCGAGGGGCTCCGCTACCTCGCGCACGAGCAGCGTGCCACGGGCTCGTGGTACGGCCGCTGGGGTGTGAACCACGTCTACGGCACCTGGTGCGTGCTCTCCGCGCTCTCACCGCTCGGCTGCGAGCGCTCCGCCCGCGCCCACCGGGCCGTGGACTGGCTGCTCCGGGTGCAGAACCAGGACGGCGGCTGGGGGGAGAGCTGCCATTCCTACGAGGACGAGAGCTTCGCCGGGGTCGGGGTCAGCACGGCCTCGCAGACGGCCTGGGCGGTGATGTCCCTGCAGCACACCGGCCACGGTGGGCATCCGGCCTGCCGGCGGGGCCTCGACTTCCTCCGGGAGCGGCAGCGGGGAGGCACCTGGCCGGAGCCCGAGTACACCGGGACGGGATTCCCCGGCGACTTCTACCTCAACTACGGGATGTACCGGCACCTCTTCCCCACCATGGCCCTGGGGATGGGCCGGGGCCTCGAACCGGCCTCGCAGGTGGGCGGTGCCCTCGTCGGACGGCGGTCGACGGTGGAACGGCGGCCGGCCGCGGCGGACAGGAAGCGCGTGACGGCGGACGGAATGACAACAGACGTTCCCGTGATAGCGGGGAGGGCGGTGACCGGACCGCCCTCCGAGAGCCCCGCACCCGACCGGACAAGGGAGGACTGAGAGATGGCCATACCTCTCCGCCAGACCGTCAAGGTGGGCAGCTACGTGGCGAAGCAACGGATGCGCAAGAACGAGAAATACGCACTGGTGCTACAGCTCGAGCCCCTCTACCAGTGCAACCTCGCCTGCGCCGGCTGCGGCAAGATCCAGCACCCCGACGACATCCTGGCTCGCAGGCTCACCGTCGAGCAGGCGGTTGCCGCGGCCGAGGAGTGCGGGGCACCCATGGTCTCCATCGCCGGTGGTGAGCCACTCGTGCACAAGGAGATCCACAAGATCGTCGAGGCGCTGGTGGAGCGCAAGCGATTCGTCTACCTCTGCACCAACGCTCTCCTGCTGGAGAAGAAGCTCGACCTCTTCACCCCCTCCCCCTACTTCTCCTTCTCCATCCACCTCGACGGGCTCCGCGAGCGCCACGACGCGTCGGTGAGCCGCCGCGGCACCTTCGACAAGGCGGTGGCGGCCGCCCGCGAGGCCAAACGGCGCGGCTTCCGGGTCACCACCAACACCACCTTCTTCGACATGGACAGTGCCAAGTCCATCCGCGAGGTGCTCGACTTCCTGAACGACGACCTCCAGGTCGACGTCATGCAGATCTCGCCGGGCTACGCCTACGAGAAGGCACCCGACCAGGACCACTGGCTGCAGGTGGAGAAGACGCACCAGGTCTTCCGCGACGCCTTCGCCGACGGCCGCCGCAAAAGGTGGCGGCTCAACCACTCGCCGCTCTTCCTCGACTTCCTGGAGGGGAAGGTCGACTTCCAATGCACCGCATGGGGGATCCCCTGCTACTCGGTCTTCGGCTGGCAGCGTCCCTGCTACCTGATGGCGGACGGCTACGTCTCGTCCTACAAGGAGCTGATCGAGACCACCGACTGGGACAGCTACGGGCGCGGCCGCGACCCGCGGTGTGCAAACTGCATGGCCCATTGCGGCTACGAGCCGACCGCGGTGGCGGCGACGTCAGCGTCGCTCCGAGAGGGATTGCGCGCCGCCGGGGACATCCTGCGCGGGCAGGTCGCCAGCATCAGCTGGCGGGGCCACGTCGGTTCCGGGCCCCACCATCCCGAGGGGACGGGGACGGCGAGCGAGGAGCGTCAGATCGCGTGACCGACGCCAAGCAGTGAGACAGCGCGTACGCTCGTCGCGAAATGGCCCCGGCGGGGCACATCGTCGCTGAGGGGTTTCGAAGATGGCTGACGAAGTCTTCCTGACCGGTGCCACGGGGTTCGTGGGCGGGCACGTGCTCGACTCGCTGCTCGAGTCGGGTTACGCGGTGCGGGCGCTGGTGCGAGGCTCGCCATCGCGGCTGCGGCACCGACCCGGCCTCACCGTGGTGAGCGGGGACGTGCGCGACGGCGGCGCGCTGGTGCCCTCGATCCGGGGCTGCCGGCTGCTCGTGCACGTCGCGGCGGGGTATTCCTTCGCGCCGCGGGACCGGCGGGAGCTGGAGCAGGTCAACGTGGCCGGTACGCGCAGCCTGCTCGAGGCGGCGCGGCTCGCCGGGGTGGAGAAGGCGGTCGTGACCTCGAGCTCCGCCGCCGTGGGGCCGCTGCGCGGTGGCAGGCTCGCGACCGAGAACGACTGGGCCGAAGTCCACGCCGGCCCTGGGTATCACTCCTCCAAGGTGCGCCAGGAGCGCGCCGCCCTGCGCGCCAATCTCCCGGTGGTGACGGTACTGCCGACCGCGCCCATCGGCCCGCGCGACGCGCGTCCGACACCGACCGGTCAGATGGTCATCGACGTGATGCGCAACCGCATCCCCGCGTATCTCGGCGGGGGAATGAATCTGGTGGCCGTCGAGGACGTCGGGCGGGCGCACGTGCTCGCCCTGGAGCACGGCCGTCCCGGGGAGCGCTACCTGGTGGGAGGCACGAACCTGAGCCTCGGGGAGGTGCTGGACCTCTTTGCGCGCCATGCCGGCACCCGGCCGCCCGCGTGGCGGATGCCCTACCCGGTGGCGTTCGCCGCCGGGGTCGTGGACGAGGCCCGCTGCCGGCTCTGGCCCCACGCGCAACCGCGCGTGCCCCTGGAGGGGGTGCGGATGGGGCGGCTGCGCATGCTGGTCCGCATCGACAAGGCGAAGGAGGAGCTGGGTTACCGACCGACCTCGGTGGAGGACGCCGCCGGCCGGGCGGTTGCGTGGTACCGCGACCACGGCTACGCCTGACCAGGGGGTGCCCAGGACGCCCCTCTCTGACTCTTCTGGCCAGGACGTGGTGGTGCTGGCTGCGATGAGGATCGAGTGGCGGGCGATCCGCCGGGCTCTCTCGCCCACCGCGAGCCCGGCGCAGGTGGTGCGCTGCGGGATCCGCCTGAAGGGATGGGTGCCACCGCCACCGCCCCGGCCGGCGTTCATCACCTGCGGGCTGGCCGGCGGGCTGCGCTCCGACCTGCCGCCCGGCACCGTCGTGGTGGCCGACAGGGTGGCGATGGAGGACGGTGAGCCGGTGGCCTGCGATCCGGGGTGGGTGGCGGCGCTGGTCGCCGGGGTCCGCGCCTGCGGCCACGAGCCGGTTGTCGGCCCGATCCTCACGACACGCCGGCTGGTGGTGGGCAACGCCCGTGAGGCCTGGGCCGGAAAGGGCTTCGTGGCGGCGGAGATGGAGACCGCACTGCTCATCCCCACCGGTGCACCGCTCGCCAGCCTGCGGGTGATCCTCGACGCCCCCGCGGCGGAGATGTCCGAGCACTGGACCACGCCGGGGCGCGCCGCCATCGACCCGCGGCGCTGGCGCGAGGCGATGTGGCTGGCAGTGCGGGCTCCGCGGTACACACGGCTGGCGGCCCGCTGCCTGGCCGCGGGACTGGCGCCTAAGCGGGTGTTGAAGAACCCCCGTCGGTGACCCTGGGGGCGCCGACCACCCTCGCGACCACCCCGTCCAACGAGACGTCGACGCCCAGGTAGAGGCGCAGCGCCGCCTGGAGCAGGGAGGTGACGCTGGGCAGGCCCGCGTACGCGGAGAGGCTCATCAGCGCCTCCCGTTGCCGGTGCAGCGCCTCCTGGGTCAGGCGCATGCCGCGGGGCGTCGAGTGGATGCGGACCACCCGCCGGTCGGGCGTGGACCTCACAGTTCTGATGAGGCAGCGCTCGCCCATGTCGCGCACCAGGGTCGAGGCACGGGCGTCGGGGCACTGGAGCAGATCGGCCAGATCGCCTTGGACCAGCCCGTCCGGCCCGGCGGCACCGACCTCCAAGAGCAGGTGGTAGGAGAGCGCGCTGAGGTCGTACTCGGCGAGCGAATGTGCCATCAGCACCTGGGCGTGCCGGAAGCCGCGACGGAGAGCCGCCGCCAGCCGCATTTCCTCGATGCGCCGGTCCGCGGCGCCCTGACCCACCTCATGAGCGGCGCTCATCATGGGCCTACTCTAGCGCGCGAGTCGCACGGGTTTTAGGGCTCATCCCGCCGATAGCTCGACCTGGCACGCCACCCCGACGGGGACCGTGAGAGAGAGGCGGGACGAGGATGGATCCCAGCTCCACTGCGCTCCGCAGCTGTCGCTCACCTGAGGGCTTCCCAACGTGTAGTCCGACCAGGCGACCTCGGCCGCGGCCGGGTTGTGACCGGCGGCGACGGTGACGAGCAGCCGTCCGTTCGCCGGACCGGCGGCGTACCCGCTCGGGGCGGCGGCGAGGTAGGGCTGGGCCAGTTCACGGAGCAGGGTCGTGTTGAGGCTCTTGCCGTCTGGAGAGCGCACGCTCCAGGTCCCGGCCGCCCTCCACTGCCACCACGCCCAGCCGGAGTTGTGGGCGGCGAAGGCGTCCAGGGCGTCGGCGATCCACTGGCTCGAATAGGGATCGTCGGTGTTGATGCCGAACTCGCCGACCCACATCGCCGCCGGGACCTGGCTCGCCTCCCTGGCCAGCTCGTCGACATGGGTGTCCAGGCTCTGCGAATCACCGGTGAAGGAGGGAGGGAAGAGGACGCCGGTGTAGACGTGCGGCGCGTACACGAGGTCGGGTGCGGAGATGGGGACGACGCTGGTCGGGAGGTCACCGAGGGAATCGTTGTCGAGCAGGAAGAGATGGTTGGGATCGACGTCCCCGATGGCTGTGATGGCGCGCGCGTAGAAGGGAAAGAGATCGTCCTTGTCGAAGCGGAGCGGCGGCAGCGGGAACGCGTGTGGCTCATTGATGATGTCGTAGCCGGCGACCCCGCTGTCGTCGCGGAAGCGCGCGGCTACGAATTGCCAGGTGCGCAGGTACTGCGTCTGCCAGTCGGAGGACAGCCAGAAGTAGGCCGTCGAGGCGGTGATCGCGGGCGAGAGCAGGCGCGTCACCGACGGCATCGGGCCCCACTGGATGTCGGGCGCCAGGGGGAGCGTTGCCCATGCCGGTGCCCCCGAGCCTCCGTACGCCGGGCTCCAGCCCAGGAAGTGCATGTCGAGCACGACGTAGATGTGGTGCGCGTTGAGCAGGGCGACCGCGCTCGCGATCCGATCCAGGTAGACGGTGCTGAAATGGCCGCGCTCCGGCTCGAGCAGCGACCAGGCGATCGGCAGCCGCACCACGTCAAAGCCGGATTCCTCCATGAGCGAGGCGTCGGTGGAGTCCAGCGGTGCGGGGTCCATGGTCTCCTCGAGGAGCGCGTCATCGTCGAATCCGTGGAGGAGGACGGTGCGACCCCATTGGTCGACCATCCGGGTGCCGCTCGTGGACAGCCACGGGAGACCCGGCTGCGCCGCCGGCCGGGAGCCGGCAGCGGGCACGACCGCGGTCAGCGCCGGCACGGGAAGCACCAACCAGGTCACCGCGGCGATCACCACGAGCAGTGCGAGCAGACGCAGTCGAGGAGCTCCACCCCGCTCCACCTCGCGGGCCGCCCGGCGCCGCCTCCACGCAGAGGACGACCGCTGCGGGCGCGTGAGCCGCGCACTCCGACCGCTGCCGCTCATCCGCTCGGTTCCCGCCCCCAGGGGCCGTCCAGCGGCCCGCCTCGCCGTCGCGGCGGTGCCACCTCCCGCTCCTTCAGCGCGATGCGAGGACGTCCCATCAGCTGCTCAGTCCGCGCATTCCTGGGCATGCCCCGGCGCAGCGATGCTACTCGGTCGGTCCGGCCAGGCACGGGGGTGATGGGTCCGACCCCGCGGCCGGTGGGGACCCTGGAGGGCCGTTCATGGAGGGCCGGGCCCCCGGCGGCGAGGCAGGCCGCCCGCCGCCGGGAGCAGAGAAAGAGTCGCACCACCCTTGCAGAAGGAAGCTGATTGTACCACAATGCAACACCATGGCCACGGTGCTCCGCCGCTTGGGGACAGTCTCGACCGTCCAGGCCCTCGAGGAGGACCTGGAGCGCCGCACGCTGGACGGCGAGTTCCAGCCAGGTGAGCATCTGCGCGAGGTCGAGCTGGCCCGGCAATACGACGTCGGCCGCAACACGCTGCGGGCGGCCTTCGACGGGCTGGCCCGGCGGGGGCTGCTGGTCAAGTCCCGCAACCGCGGCGTCTTTGTCCGGGTGCTCACCTCGCGGGACCTGGTCGAGGTCTACGAACTGAGATCGGCGATCGAGATCCAGGCGGGTCGCAGCCTGGCAGCCCGGCGCTCGGTCCCCGAGGAGGCGCAACGCGCGCTGGCGGCGCAGCGGCGGCTGACCGGCGATTCCGCCCGGCGCGACCTGGTGGAGGCCGACCTCGCCTTTCACCGGGCCATCGTGGATGGCGCCGGCAACAGCCGGCTCTCCGCCGTGCATCGCGACATCGCCGCGGAGATCCGGCTCTCCCTCGCCCAGCTCATGGAGACCGACTACGCGACGGTCGAGGACCTGACGGCCGAGCATGCGAACGTGCTCCGGGCGGTCTTGTCCGGAGAGGAGGGCACCGCCGAGGCGCTCATCCGCCGGCATTTGGAGGTGGCCACCGCGTGGCTGGTCGGCCACGGCACTCCCCCGGGCGAGGAGCCGACCCGACCAGAGAGCTGACCGGAGTTGCCGCCCCCGCTCGCGATGGGGTGTGGGGCGGGCCCGCGACGCGCCGGCGCCTGCTAGCCCTCCCGATGGGGTCTGGTCCCTACGCCGCCCGGCGAATGGCCGCGATGGAGCGCGTGGCCCTCTCCCCCAGGGCGGCGATCGCACGGACGGCCAGAGGCCGCTCGGTCAGTTCCACGGCCTGGTCGCCGCGGCAGACGGGGCAGACGCCCTCACTGAGGCCGAAACCGTCGCGCCCCTGGATGACCGAGCCACAGGCACGGCATGTGCGCCCGGAGCTGACGGCCCAGGGAGCCCCATGGGGCTCACCGAAGATGTTCGTAGTCATGGTGTCTCTTCCTTCTCGGAGTTGTTGCTATGTAGGATTGTAGCACAAGAAGATCGGGCCTTTCAACCCGTCCCCTGGCGGGCCTTTGTGCCCTGCCCGCGCCAAAGGCGCTGCCCGAGCCGCAGCGGCGCCGAGAGCGACCGTCACGGCCGGCGCTGGCGGTCACCGCAACGTGACGGGCGGACCCGCCTCCCGGGACGATTCGCCACCCGCAGACGGGTAACGTTGCCGGCTGTGACAGAGGTGGAAGACCCCGGCGTTCCCAGGATCGCCCGGACGCTCAACGGCTGGATGGGGACGAGCACCGGCCCGGCGTTCGTCCCCCGGCTGCACCGCTGGCTGTACCAGCGCACCGGCGGGCGGCTGGGTCACGGGATCATCGGCGTGCCCGCCCTGCTCCTCCACAGCAACGGGCGCCGCAGCGGCCTCCGCCGCACCGCCGCGCTCGTCTACGGGCGTGACGGCAGCGCCTACGTGGTGGCCGCGTCCAACTACGGCGGCGATCACGACCCGGTCTGGCTCGGCAACATCCGGGCGGATGCCCGGGGGCAACTGCAGATCGCCCGCCGGCACCTGGAGGCGGAGGCGCGGATCGTCCTGCCGGGCGATGCCGACTACCCGCGCCTGCTGGCGGTGATGAACGCGGTCAACCGCAACCGCTACGACCTCTACCGGGCCAGGACCGCGCGGCCGATTCCCTTGGTCGTGATGCGTGAGACAGAAGCCGAGGAGGTCAGCGTCTCCGCGCCGGCTGGGGAGCGTTGACGTAGCCATCAGCCCCACCCCACCCCACCCCGGGAGGGGAAGCGGGCGACCCGTGCAACCCCGGATCGTGGTCGCCTGACGCCTCTGACACGGTGCTGACGACAGCCCCTAGCGAGAGGGCACTCGCTCGCGTCACACTTCCGCGCAAGCAGGGAGGACAGAAGGTTGGAGGCCCTCTCCGCGCGCGTCGTCAGCACCCGGTAGTACGCGTCAAACATCTCATTGGGGAGGCTCAGCCAGTGTCCATCAAACGCGCCGCATCCGTCGCAACGGTGAACCGGTCATGACCGCGGCAACTGAGCCGCTGGAGGCCTCGGAAGGGTACGAGGCGTTCCAACTGGAGCAGCGCGGCATCGACCTGATCCCGGAGTCCGACCGGAAGATGCGTCCGATGGGACTCTTCTGGCTCTGGTCGGGAGCCGTGTGGAACGTCGAGTTCCTCTTCTACGGCGTCCTCATCTGTACCTTCGGACTCTCCTTTCCGCAGGCGGTCCTGGCCATCCTGATCGGCAACCTCGCCTACATGTTCCTCGGCTTCGCCAGCCTGCCGGGGCCGCTGGCCGGGACCACCGCCTTCATGGTCAGCCGGGCCCCCTTTGGACGCAACGGCAACCGGCTCCCCTCCGTCTTCAACTGGATCACCCAGGTCGGCTTCGAGATCCTCGGCCTGGTCCTGGTGGTCTTCGTCGTCGACGCGATCCTCAACAAGGCCGGCGTCGCCAGCGTGAGCAACGCCGTCCAGGTGCTCATCATCATCCTCGCCGTGGTGGTGCAGTTCGTGATGCCCTTCCTGGGTCACGCCACCATCAAGACGGTGCTGCGCTACCTCTCCTACGTCTTCATCGTCGTCTTCATCGTGATGGCCATCCTCGTCCTTCCCCACGTCCACTGGGCGAGCCTCCAGACCGGCACGACGTGGTGGCTCTGGACGACCGCCGTGGTGCTCATCGTCTCCACCGGCGGGCTCGGCTGGACCGAGAACGCGGCCGACTACTCGCGGTACCTGCCCAAGGACACCAGCAAGGCCAAGGTCTTCTGGTCGGCCAGCCTGGGCGCCGCCATCCCCTCCGTCCTCCTCGAGCTGCTCGGGGTGTGCGCCTACATGGTCACCACGCACGTGGCGTCGGGGCACGAACTGGTGGGTATCCCGTCGGCGTTCACGGCGTATGCGGACTGGTTCTTCTGGCCCTTCATGATCATCGCCATCCTCCAGCTCTTCGCCATCAACACCATCGACATGTATTCGTCGGGAGTGACCCTGCAGGCCATCGGCATCCCGATGACGCGCTGGGGCTGCATCCTCATCGACACCGTGGTGAGCGGCGTGGTGACCGGCCTGGTCGTCTTCAAGGGCAACCTCTACACCGACCTCTCCGGCTTCCTCGACTACATCCTGGTCTGGCTGGGCGCGTGGTTCGCCATCCTCATAGTCGACTACTTCCTGCGCAGAGGGAAGTACGACGGCGCGAGCCTTGCACAGAAGATCGGCGGGCTCTACTGGCGCAGCGGCGGCATCAACTGGAAGGCGATCATCGCCCTGGTCGTGGGCATGTTCGCGGCCCTGATGTGGACCGACGCCCTCTACTACACCCCGTCATACCAAGGCCCGATCTCCAACGCCACCGGGGGCGGTGACCTCAGCTGGCTCTTCGGCATGGTCGTGGCCGGGGTCATCTACTGGGTCCTCTCCTTCCGCAGCGTCCCCAAGGAGGTCTCGGAGGCCGAGGCTGTCGGCGCAGCGGGAGCGGCAAAGGTCACAAGCTGACTCGAAAGGACTGAGCCCGGCCCGCAGAGCGCGGGCCGACCCAGAAGGGCCGGAGGTTCCCCACGGCGGAGGATCTCCGGCCCCCTTCTATCTCCGGGAGGTCGGGTCGGCGTCCGCATCCGCCGGAGCACCAAGAGGCTCCCGCCCATGAAGCTCGCCGCGAGGATCAGTGCCAGTCGGAGCCGGATGTGGACGTCGTCAACCCGCAGTGCTTTAGGCGTCAAGCCCAATCGTCCTGAAAGTAGTCAGGCAATGACCCGCATAACACTGGAAACCTTCACCACCACTCGAAAGTGGTTCCATGCGGGCACGCAGGGGCCGCGAGACTGCATGCTTCGCAGATGGCCGACCAGCCTGACCCGCCACCGCCGAGCCCCGAGGCAGAGGCCGAGCGCCGCCTCCGGCGCAACGTGCGGCTGGTCGGTACCCTGCTGGGAGAGACCCTCGCGGAGCAGGAGGGTGAGCCGCTCCTCGTCCTCGAGGAGGAGGTGCGGGCAAAGACCAAGCAGCTCCGCGATCGCCACGACGAGATGGTCAGCCAGGCGCTCGACCGCCAGCTGGGCGAGATCGATGTCGGCACCGCCACCCGGCTGATCCGGGCCTTCTCCCTGTACTTCCAACTCGTCAACGTGGCGGAGCTGGAGCATCGGGTCCAGGTGATCCGGAGCATTCAGGCCGTCCCGGCGGGAGGGCCGGCGTCCCCGGGAACCTTCCACGCCCTCTTCACCCGTGCCGCCCACGTCGAAGGCGGCCGGGAGCGGCTGCTCGCCGCGCTCGCCGAGCTGGACGTCGTGCCGGTGGTCACCGCCCACCCCACCGAGGCGGTGCGCCGCTCGGTGCTCGACCACGTCAACGGGGTGGCCATGGCCCTGGACGCCCTCGACGGGCCCCCTCCCGGCTCGCCGCGCCATGCCACCCTGGTCGCCTCGATGCGCCGCGACATGGAGCTGCTCTGGCAGACCGAGGAGCTGCGCACCGTGCGCCCGACCGTCCTCGACGAGGCCCGCGACATCCGCTTCCACCTCGATCTCCTGATGGACGTCATCCCCGCCGTCCACGCCGAGCTGGACCGCCGCTGGGTCGAGGTCTTCGGAGGGGCTCCCCCACCCTTCCACCCCTTCCTCCACCTCGGCTCCTGGGTCGGCGGCGACCAGGACGGCAACCCCCACGCCCGGGCACGGACGCTCCGCGACGCTCTGCGGGCTCAGAAGCAGATGGTGCTGGCTCGCTACCGCGACTCGGTGCATGCGATCTCCGTCCAGTTCAGCCAGTCCACCCGCTGGACGGGCGCCGACCCGCTGCTGGCCGCGTCCATCGCCGACGACGAGGCCCGGATGCCCGAGGCGGCTCACGACCTCGGCGACCGCAACCAGACCGAGCCGTACCGGCGCAAGCTGACCCTGATCCGCCACCGGCTGGAGACATCGCTGGCTCAGCTCCAGGGCGTCAGGGCCGCCGAGCGCCCCTACGCCACCGCCCGGGAGCTGCTCGACGACCTCGATCTCGTCGACGCCGCCCTCCGCCGGCAACGCGGAGCGCTCTTCGCCAACGGCCAGCTGCTGGAGCTCCGGCGCCAGGTCGCCGCCTTCGACTTCTACGGCTTCGCGATCGACGTCCGGCTGCACGCTGCGCGGCTGCGCGAGGTCGCCTCCACGATCCTGCGCCAGTGCGGTCAGCTGGACGGCAGCCTGGACGACCTCGACGAGGAGTCGGCGGTCGGGCTGCTGGCGCGCGCGATGCAGCAACGCGGGCCGCACATCGGCACCTTGACCCTCAGCGCGGACGACCGCGACCTCCTGGACACCCTGGTGGAGATGGGCCGCGCCCAGCGCTCGATCTCCCCCCACGCGACCGAGAACGTGGTGATCTCGATGACCCATTCCTCCGTCGAGGTGATGGCGGGGCTCTGGCTCGCGTCCCTGGTCGGCCTCGTCTCCTGGTCCTTCGGCGGCGTGCACACCAGCCGATTCGACCTCGTGCCCCTGATGGAGACGATCTCCGGCCTCCGTTCCGCACCCGGATTGCTGCGCCGCCTGCTCGCCCAACCCGAGTACGCCCAGCAGGTCCGGGCCCGCGGCAACATCCAGGAGGTGATGCTCGGCTACAGCGACAGCAGCAAGGACGGCGGCTATCTGGCCGCCCAGTGGTCGCTGTATATCGCCCACCGCCAGCTCGCCCGCGTCTGCGACGAAGCGGGCGTGCGCCTGCGCCTCTTCCACGGCCGGGGCGGCACGGTGTCGCGCGGCGGCGGCCCCACCCACGAGGCCCTGCTCTCCCAACCACCGGGCGCGGTGCGCGGGCGAGTCCGGCTGACCGAGCAGGGGGAGATCCTCCACTACCGCTACTCGCGCGAGGAGGTGGCCCAGAACCACCTGGAGCTGGTCGCCGCGGCGGTGTGGGAGGCGAGCTCGCTGCAGGCCCCGCTCCCCCCCGACCAGGAGGCGGTCTGGGAGACGGCGATGGCTGGCATCGCGGCCGACAGCTACCGGCGCTACCGGGCCTTCGTGTACACGGATGAATTCGAGCGCTTCTTCACCCAGGTCACCCCGATCGGCGAGCTGGGCCAGCTCAACATCGGCTCCCGCCCGGTGAGCCGAGGGGAGTCGACGCGGATCGCCGATCTGCGCGCGATCCCGTGGGTCTTCGCGTGGAACCAGACCAGACTGATGCTGCCCACGTGGTACGGGGTGGGCGGGTCGCTGGTGGCGTTTGCCGAGGACCTCCCCATTCCCGCCGCAGATGACCGCGACGCGCCGCCTCCCAGCGAGGTCGACGCCCCGCTGCCCGAGGCGGGCACGGCGCGCTGGAAGCTGCTCCACCAGATGTACCGGCGGTGGCCGTTCTTTCGCGCGCTGATCGGCAACCTCGAGATGACCCTGGCCAAGACCGACATGGGGGTGGCGAGCCGCTACTTTGAGCTGGTCCGGGACCCCGGGCTGCGCGAGCGGATGTGGTTGGACGTGACCGCGGAGCACGCTCGGACGCTCCAGGCGGTGCTCCACATCACCGGCAAGCGCACCCTGCTGGCCGACCAGCCGCTCCTTCAGGAGACGCTCCGGCTCCGCGACCCCTACATCGACCCCCTCTCCGTCCTGCAGGCGCAGATGCTGGCCCGCTACCGGGCCCTCAACGAGGCCGACCCGCAGCGAGCGGCGCTCCTGGAGGCGATCCTTCGCAGCGTCAACGGGATCGCGGCCGGGTTGCAGAACACCGGCTGACGAGTAGGCTTTCCTGGCAATGGCGAGAAGGGAAGAGAGCATCTGGGGCCACGACGGGCACCGGTTCTCCAGCTCGCTCTCCCTTCCCGAGAGCGGAACGGGCCCGGGGCTGGTCGTGGTCCAGGAGATATTCGGCCTCACCCCATATGTGAAGGGTGTGTGCGACCGCCTGGCAGGTCTCGGCTACGTCGCGCTGGCGCCCGACCTCTACTCGCGGCTGGAACCCGACCTGGTGCTCGACGAGCACCTCCCCGACAGCCTGCCGCGCGCCTTCCAGGCGATGCAGCGGCTGGACGTGCCCCAGGCCGTGGATGACGCGACCGTGACACTGGAGCACCTGCGGGCCGTCCCCGAGGTGCAGGGGCATCGGGTCGGCATCATCGGATTCTGCCTGGGGGGCGGCATCGCCTACATGGTGGCGGCAGCCTCGGACCCGGCGGTCGCGGTCTGCTACTACGGGTCAGCCATCCCCGGTGCCCTCGACCTCGCCCCCCTGGTGACCTGCCCCATCCTCTTTCACTTCGGCGAGGACGACACGTTTATCAGCACCGCGCAGCGCCGGGCGGTGGCGCATGAGTTCGCCGGCCGCCGGCACGTGGAGCTGCACCTCCACCCCCACGCGGGCCATGCCTTTGACAACCACGACTCGGCGATGTTCTCCCGGCCCCAGGCGGCGGCCCAGGCCTGGGAGCAGACCAAGGCCTTCCTGGAGTACCACCTGCCCCCCAGGGGCTGAGCGCGGGCGCCGAGACATCGATGACCTGATGGGCGCGCTCCCCCGTCGGTGGCCGATCGACCTCGAAGACGGCGATCAATCGTCCGGCTGATCGACCCTTGGAGTTCTGGGGAGCGGCGACGTTCCAGCAGGAAGTCCCCTCAGAGCAATGAATACGGGCCCGATCCGCGAGCCCTCCCCTCAATTGTCCGACTGCTGTCCGTCTGCTCTCCGTACGCTCCTCCTGTCCCCGAGCCGCCTGTCAGTTGTTCTCGGGTAGGAGGCCGCGGAGCGGGACATCAAGCGCAGTGGAGGTCGAGTGCACTGCAATGGCTGTCAGCAGGACCAGCGGTGACCTGGGTACACTGCCGATCGCATCACCTGCGTCTTGGGAAGGAAGGACTGTGGGCATCCGTTTCCTGTGCCTGCGTATAACTTCGACACCGTTCCGTTTAGCTCGTTCGCGCCGATGGCTCGCGACCATGACCTTGCTCGCGAGCCTGGCAGCCGGCTGTGGCGGAGGCCAGGCAACAGTCAGCCCGCCGGCCGCGCCGCCTAAGACCTCCACCGCCGCGCACGCCAACGGGACGACGCCCAGCCCCAGCGCGAGTGCGACTCCCACCTCTTACTGCGATGCGCAGGACGCCACGATCCCGGGCGCCGCGGCCTTCCTGGCCGGCACGGGGGCACACCCGACCGACCTGACGGCCGTCGAGGAGGCCTGGCTCGATATGGATGCCACGATGGTGCCAGCGTGCTCGGAGATCGTGCCTGATCCCCCAGCGGTCACGACGCAGAACCTCACCAACGGGGAGTTGGGCAACGCCGACTTCCAGACCTGGGTGACCGAGGATGAGATGTGGTGGACCCTCGTCGAGTGGGCCGAACAACATGACCAAGCCGACTTCATCACGTTCCTACAGGGAGGGGGCGGCGACACCTTGACCGCCTTCGTGCGGGCCGGCGGCAAGGTGGTCGACAGCCAGACTTGCGAGTACGCGTCAAAGTACGACGCCGTGGTGGTGACCGGTGAGCAGATGTCGAGTCTCACGGACAACGTTCTGACGAACCCCGGTGTGGTTTATGTCGGCGCGGCGGTGGGTGCCTGCACCAGCACGTGGACGGCAGCAGACGGCACCGTGACAAATAAGGGCTTCAACGCAGGTGAGGAAGGACGAGAGTTGGATGTGACCAGTACCGCCACCAACCCTGCACTGGGCCGGTATCTGGTCGTGAACGACATCTGGGACCAGGGAGACGGCACGACCGCCGATGGGATCATCGGGCAGATTGGGATCTGAGCTTGACCAAGCAGTTCTGGGTGCTGATTGTGGGACTGACGGTGCTGGCACCAATAGCGTTGGCGCCGACGGCAGTTGCATTTGGCGTGACAGGTGCGAAGTCCAACTGTGCGCCCGCAGCAGGCTTAAACCTGGCGATCGGGGAGCCTCCTCAGCCAGGTCCCGCGGGAAGCGTGGATGGCACTGGCAATCTCACCCTGTACTGCCGAGGCGCGGCGACCAACTCGCGCGATGGCACCTACACGGCCGGAACCAATAGCGCCGAAGGTACGCCCCCCCTTGCCGGCCAGAGCTGCAGCGTGAACATCGGCTATGAGGGTGCGCAGGTCCTGGGTCAGTCGTACCAGGAGTCGGAGTACCAGCCCGGCGCAGTCACGGTCTTCCCGTTCGCCTTCTGGACCGGGACCATCGATGCGGACATCGTCCCCGCATCGGGCTCCTTCGGTGACTTCTGGGGAAGTCTGACCGACACCGCGCCGGCGGTGCTCGGGGTTGACTGGGCCGCCGCCTCTCGGTACGGGCCGGCGGCACCTAGCGCTCACCCCAACTCGGGTCTTGCCACGGGGGGTCTGGTCATGTCGGGACTGGAGAACGAGACTCTCGAAGTCTCGCTCAGGACCGTGTCCGGTGACGCCGGCAAGTGGGAGCAGACGTCCAGCGGCGAGTGGCTGTGCGACGGGCCCAGGCTCAGCCTCACCGTCAGACCGGTGGCGGATACCGACACACCACCATCCAGCACCCCGCCTGCCGAGCAGGCCTGGACACTGCCAACACTGGAGCAAGCCATGGCCTCGACTGGCGTCACGGGGGGCCAGGTGCAGACCAGCGCCCCGGACAACTACGTGGTCTTCGCGCCAACGACCTTCTGGATCAGCCCGCAACCCCAAGGGCCTGACCTGCCCCCCTCAGTCATGAACGTCATGGGCGATCCCGATGCCGACGGCGAATCGATCGTCTTCACCTACTACCTCGACGTGACTCCGTCGGACACGATCAACTGGAACTTCGGAGACGGAACCATCGGCACGTCGCAAGCCGAGAGCTCGGGACCGGGGGAAGCGGGGGTCACCCACTACTACAAGCAGATCAGCGGTGAGGGGAGCGTTCCTGCCGCCGGCCCGACCGTGACAGCGACTCAGGACGTGACCGTCACCGCTTTCGTGGCCTGGATGGCCGAGGACGGGAACGCGTATTACGGCTGCGTCACCCCGGCTGGGGGAATCGGTGCGGTGAACGCGTATACGCAGGCCACGGCGGTGGCCGCCTGCAGCACGACTTACGCCAAGGCCCTTGTCGACACAGCGCTCCCTCCCAAGCCCGTCTACCAGGTCCGGGCGATCCCAGTGTCCTGAGATGCGAGGGGGGCAGGGACGACGACCCCGACCCCGGGGGCAGTCCACCGTGGAATTTGCCCTCGTGTTTGGCCTGTTTCTCGTGGCGCTGATGGCGATCCTCGACACATGGATCTGGACCATCGAGACCGATGCCGCGGACGCGTCCGTCGAGCAGGGCATCGGGGTGGCCATGTCTGCCGCGGGCTCTGCCACCAGCACCACTCCCGCACTCACTGATGTATACGCGAGCGTCCTTCCACTCCTCCAGCAGCCGATGCTCGGGACGAGCGTGGAGGACTGGTACGCGGCCAACCTCGCCGCTCTGCGCGGCGAGATCGGGCCGAATGCATGCCCAACGTCCGACCAGGTCGCCGACTACTTCGATGACCTCCACTCCGGCTATGACGGTGTGGGCCACGTGGTCGTCTGCGCAGTCAACGACGGCGCCGGCCATGTGACGGTCGCGATCACCGGCTACGCCCTTTCCATGGTCCCGCCCGGCGTCGGGCCTTTCAACTGGCGCGGTTGGGGGCTCCCGATCTCCGAGACGGCGTCCGTCAACGTGGGTACGTACTCGCCATGAGAACCGGACGCGGGCGGCGCAGTGGCCAGCGTGCACAAGCCGCCATCGAGATGGCCCTGGTGCTCCCCATCATGATCGTGATCGTCTGTGGCTTCGTGGGGATGATGCTCGAGTTGAGAGCCGAGAACGAATTCCAGACAGCGGTCGATCTCGCTGCCCAGGCCACGCTCGTGCCCCCACTCGGAGACCAGGCAGCAAGCGAGGCCGATTCCGCCTACGCCTTCTCGCACACCTTCAACCCGTACAGCAGCGAGAGCGGCTACCTCTCCGTCACGACCCCGGTCAACTGCGAAGGCCCGTACTTGGAGGGGGAGATCGACCTCAACGCTCAGGGCATCCCCGCGCCCGTGACCTGCACGGCCCAGGCGGACCTTGACTTCTCCAAGACGCCGATCAGCATCTTCTGGTTTTGGTCGATCAAGCTCAGCACCACCGCTGAGGCGTACCCATCCCAATACCGCCAATGCCAGACCACCTCGGGCTCTGCGAGCGCCTACCAATGCTGAGGCGGCACGCCAAGAGAGCTGGGGAGCGAGGCCAGATCCTGGTGATGTTCGCCTTCTCCATGCTGTTCCTCATCGTCGGAATGATCGCCGTGGCGGTCGATCTCTCGCAGCTGTACGAAACCAGAGTGCGCCTCCAGAATGCCGCGGAGCAGGCCTCGACGGCAGGTGCGAACCAGGTGAACTACGTCGCCGCCGAGAGGGGGCAGGCATCCCTCCTCCCCTCCTTCGCGTCTGCCTGCAGCGGCGCCGGAGACGCCTTCAGTGGAGTGGCGCGGTCGACGACGTGCACCAATCCCGAAGGCACCGACGAGGTGATCGCCACCGTCACGACCCAGGCCGCGGTGGCGATGCCGCTTCCGCTCTTGGGGGGGACCTTCACGATCACCACGACCTTCACCGCCGCCCCTGTGGTGGGCGGGCTCACCCCGGTGGGATAGACAGAGGAGGTCGGAGGCCAGGTCGCGCCCACACTTGCTTCGCGATCACGCGGCACCCTCGCCGGATGTCGGGCTGGGCCAGCACCTGCACGACCTCGCCGATGGTGAGGACGTGGCGGGGCGGCCGCCCGGGTCAGCCCGCCGTGGCGGCGATCGTCCTGTTGATCAGGGTCTTTGCCTGAACGAGCACCGGACGAACGTCCTCTCCGTGGATCGCCGCCAGCAGGACGTCGATGTCGGCTCCCTTGGTGACGAAGGCGGAGATCCCCGCCGCCCTGATGGTGCGGATCACCAGGGCCTCGTCGAACGAGGAGTAGGCGACCAGCCGGATGTCGGGGCAGACCTCGCGCAGGCCGCGTGCTGCCGCCCACCCGCCGCCATCGGGCATGTTGACGTCGATCACGGCCACCTGAGGATGGGTCTGCTTCGCCAGCAGGACCGCGTCCGTGATGCGGCTGGCCGTGCCCACGACGGTCAGCGTGTCATCGGTCTCAATGATCTCCCTCACCGACTCCAGCATCACCGCATGGTCGTCGAGGAGGAGGACGGTCAGGTTTCCAGGCGCCTCCCGGGAACCGGGGCCTGAGGCCACGAAATCGGGGTGTTCAGTCACGTCAGCGCTCCCTCTACGGGTGGTGATGACCTCATGGTGATTCGGTCATGCCGCGCCGGCCAGATTCTGATTCGCCATATTCGGATGGGCCACCTGCACCAGAGAATCCTGAGGCTCCTGCATCTGGTCCCGCCGCCGCGGGCTGCCTAGCCTCGAAGAGTGCCCACCACTACGCCTCGAAGTCCTCGAATCGTGCGCAAGCGCAGCTTCGCGTGGCTGGTTGTGGCCGCCTTCGCCTTCACGGCGTTCAGCGCCGTCTGGATCGGCCTCCACCCCGGCCGCAACCGGCCGGCGGTGGCCCTCGACGACATCTCCGAGACGCTGGCGCCGCTCGGGGCGGCCATCTTCTGCTTCCTCGCCGCGCGGCGCCGGACCACCACGGCGCGCTCGACATGGGTGCTGATCGGCCTCTCGGCCCTGAGCTGGGGACTGGGGCAGGCGGACTGGACGGTTCGAGAGGTGATCCTGAACCAGAACCCCGCGAGCCTTTTCCCCTCCTGGCCGGACGTCGGCTACGTGGCCTCCATCCCACTCGGAATCGCGGGATTGATCGCGCTTCCCGCCTTCCGGGGGGCCGGCACCCGCATCTCACTGATCCTCGATGGTCTGCTGATGGCAGGTGGGGCTCTCTTCGTCAGCTGGGCGACCATCCTGGGGCCCATTTACACCGATTCCGCGACCGGGTTTGAGCAGAAGTTCCTCAGCCTGACCTACCCGCTCAGCGACGTCTTCCTGGGGACGATCGTGATCCTGGCCCTCTCCCGCATGGCGCCCGCGGGCCGGCGACCTTTCGCTTACCTGGGCGCGGGAGTACTTTTCACCGCCGTTGCCGACAGCACCTTCGCGTATCTCACGACGGTGCACAACTTCAACACTTCGAACCCGGCGGACATGGGCTGGACGCTGGGGTACATCCTGATCGGCTTGGGCGCGCTACGGGCGATGACCCCGGCGGACGGTCCCACCGAGCGCACCGTTCAGAACACCCGCTGGCGGATGGTGCTCCCCTACGTCCCGATGCTCGCCGCCGGCATGGTGGCCGTCTGGCGCGGGCCGCGGGGCTTCGGGCTCGACGCCTTCATGCTCTGGGACAGCTTCGGCATCGTGACGATCGTCCTTTTGCGCCAATACATCCTCGTGCGCAACACTCAGGCGCTCGGTCTCCAGCTGCAACAGCAGAATCGGCAGCTCGATCATCTGGTAGAAGAGCGCACTCGCGAGCTCGACCGCAGCCTGGATGGGTTGCGCGAGGCCAATTATCGGAGGAAGGGGCTTCTGTTACGCCTGGTGACCCTGCAGGACGAGGAGCGCCGCCGGCTTTCCGGCATCATCCACGACGACATGCTGCAGTGGATGGCGGTGGGGCACACCCGCCTCCAGATCGCACGGCATGGCGTCGCCGACCCCAAGCAGGCGTCGTCGCTGGATCGCGCCGCTGACGCGGTCCAGGCGTCCATCACGCGCATGCGCACGCTGATGTCAGAGCTGCATCCGCAGGTCGTGGAGCGCGGTTTCACCACGGCCCTGGGTCAGTATCTCGAGCAGGTCGAGAACGACGGTGATCTCCACTGCGTCCTCGATGGCAGCTTTGCGCACGAGCCCACCGGGACGGTCGCCACCACCCTCTACCGGATCACCTGCGAGGCGGTCGTCAACGCGCGCAAGCACGCCACCGGCTCCACCGTCACCGTGGAGCTGCGCGACCGCGACGGTGGCTACGCCGTAAGCGTCCGCGACGACGGGCCCGGGTTTGTCCCGGAGGGAACGGGCTACTCGCCCGCCGGCCACGTCGGGCTCAGCTCGATGCGGGAGCGCAGCGAGGCCCTCGGCGGATCGTGGTCGCTCGAGAGCCGGCCCGGCGCCGGAACCAAGGTGAGGTGCTGGGTGCCCCGTCAGGACGCCGAGGCCCCGGCGCTCGCGGTGGTGTCCGATGCCGAGCTCGCGGCGGTCGTCGAGGACCTTGGCGGCCAGGGGCCGCCCCCCGAGCAGCCCCTGGCCGCCATGGAGCAGCTCGCCAGCTCTGCCGCACCCGCCTCTCTTGCGGTCGGGCCCGCGCGTTAGACCAGCCGGAGCACTCACCACCCCTCCCCGGCCGGACCAAGCACCTCACCCTCCCCCGACCACTCGGCGCAAAAGGATCGACAACATGCACCTCGGCGCTTCAGCCGGCCAGACGGAACAGCCTCCGGTGGAGCACGTCGACGAACCCCTCGTGCTCGGGCTTCATGAGCACGCTGCGCAGGATGCGGACGGTGCCACTCTCCGTCTCGATGTCGGGATGGCGACGGTGGAGGCTCTCGGCGGTGACACGCGCCACGCTGAGGTAGACGGGGTCCTCGGCTGCCATCGCCCGCTCGAAGAGGCTTTGGCTGGCGGCGTCGACGCCGGCCCCCGTCATTCCCTCCTTCCACGGGAAGTGGGCGACGATGTCCAGCTCGGGTTCCTGGTACAGCCGCAGGTGCTCCGACCCGCCGATCAGTCGGGAAAAGCTGACCGCGGCCCGGCGGCAGGCCCCCAGGATCGCGCCCAGCCCGTCCGGGGTGAGAGGGAAGAGTTGGAGGGTCGTCCACAGTGCCGCGGCGGCGGCCCCGGCACGGGAGCACTCCAGCGAGATCTCGCCGAGGTGCAGCTCCGAGGAGCTGAAGTAGGTGTAAGGGGAGTCGTGGACGTAGAAGCGGCCGACCGATGGGTCGCGGAAGAGCACGCAGCCGCAGCCGTAGGGCTGGAGCCCGTGCTTGTGCGGATCCACGACCACCGAGTCGCACAGGGCGATGGCGCGGAACGGCGCGGCGGGGATGCCACTCGAACCCTCCCATCCGAGGATGGTGTAGAAGCCGCCGTAGGCGGCGTCGACGTGGAGCCGCACCCCGTATCGCTCGCGCAGCGAGAGCGCCTCGTCGATCGGGTCGACCGCCCCCAGCGCGGTGGTCCCGGCGGTCAGAACCAGGGTGCCGATGGTGTCGGTCTGCAGCAGGTGCTCCAGGGCGGCGAGGTCCATCCGCCCCCGGGAATCGGCGGGCACCCGGACCCCGCGGATGCCGAGCAGCCGGCACATCCGCTCGTGGGTGTAGTGGGCCTCCTCGCTGAAGGCGACGGCGGCATCCGGTCTCAGCTCCCGGGCGACGAAGAGGGCCTCCAGGTTGGCGATGGTTCCGCTCGAGGTCAGGTGCCCGAGGAAGTCGGCGGGGTAGTGGAACATCGCGGCAATGGCGGCCACCGCCTCCCGCTCCAGCGCGGCGGTCGCCGGCCCCCCGTCGAGGGCATGATTGTTTGGATTGATGAGCATCGCCATCAGATAGGCGGCAGCCGCCGCCGGATGGGGCGGCGCGAGCATCTGGCCGGCGTAGCTCGGGTGGAAGAAGGGGTAGTTGTCCCCCAGCCGCCGGCCCAGCTCCTCCAGCACCAGCTGCGCCCGCTCCGGGGTGACGGCCGTCGAGGGGTGGGAGGTGACGGCGGGCCAGCCGGCCTCCCAGCGCCGCACCGTCTCGACGGCCTGCAGGCTGGCGGCGTCGAGGTCCATCGACGGGATTCTATCGGGGCCCGGCAGGGACACCCCTGGCGGGGGGGTCCGAGACGCCCCGGGTTGGTCGTTTTCGGCAAGATGCTATAGTGCATAATGCAATATGTCACAGCGCCTAATGAGACCGCCGCAGGGGACCATCGCCCTGACCGCGCTCGCCATGCTCACCGAGCAGCCCCTCCATCCCTATGAGATGCAGCGGCTCATGCACGACCGGCGTAAGGACTATGCCGAGGGCAAGATGCGCGCCCTCTACCGGGCCATCGACGAGCTCCAGGCCGCCGGCTGGATCGAGCCCGCGGAGACGACTCGAGAGGGCCGTCGCCCGGAGCGGACCGTGTATCGGGTCACCGCCGACGGGCATGAGGCGCTCGAGGACTGGCTCCAGGACATCCTGGAGAAGCCGGCCCGCGAGCACCTGGTGTTCACCGCCGCGGTGGGCCTCCTCGCCTACCTTCCCCAGGACCGCGCCATGGACGCGCTCCAGCACCGGATCGTCGAGCTCCGCGCCGAGCTGGCCGCTCGCGGCGAAGCCTCCGCCGCCCTGGATCAGGAGATGCACCTCCCTCGGGTGGTCCTGCTCGAGGACGAGCACGAGCGGGTGCTCCGGGAGGCCGAGCTGCGCTGGGTCGTCTCGCTCCTGGACGACATGCGGGCCGGCCGTCTGGCCTGGGACCGCGAGAGCCTGAGCGCCCATTTCGAAGCCATGCACGATCATGAGATGGCCCGGCGGCGACGCCACCGCGGGCCGGTCTCCGACTCCGAGCAGCCATAACCGTCCAGAGGGAGAGCCCACCGATGATCCACACGAAAGCCCTGCGCCGTACCTTCAAAGGCAGAAGGGGGGCGGTCGAGGCGGTTGCCGGCGTCGACCTGGACGTCGAGGGAGGCCAGACCTTCGGCTTCCTGGGGCCCAACGGGGCCGGCAAGACGACCACCCTCCGGATGCTCTCCACCCTCCTGCCGGTCACGAGCGGCGAGGCGACGATCGCCGGCTGCGACCTCCGCCACGAGCCCGCCAAGGTGCGCCAACGGATCGGCTATGTGAGCCAGGAGGGGAGCAGCTATTCCGAGGTGACCGGTCGCCGGGAGCTGGCCATTCAGGGTCGCCTCTACGGGATGAGCCGGGCGGTGGCCGACAAGCGGGCGGCGGAGCTGCTCGAGACCCTGGAGCTCACCGACTGCGGCGACCGCAAGACCAAGACCTACTCCGGCGGCCAGAAGCGGCGCCTCGACGTGGGCATCGGGCTCATGCACCTGCCCGACCTCCTCTTCCTGGACGAGCCGACCACCGGTCTCGATCCCCAGAGCCGGGCCCGGATGTGGGATGAGGTACGCAGGCTGCGCCAATCAGGCACCACCGTCTTCCTCACCACCCATTACCTGGAGGAGGCCGACGCGCTCTGCGACCGCATCGCCATCATCGACCACGGCAAGATCGTCGCCGAGGGCACGCCCGAGGAGCTCAAGCGCGAGGTTGCCGGCGACATCGTGCTGGTGGGTCCGGAGGGCCCGACCGACAAGGCGCGCGACGTCCTCAAGGGGCAGGACTTCATCCGGGAGCTGACCGAGGAGGATGGTGATCTCCGCCTCTACGTCGATGCCGGGGAGACCGCGCTGCCCCAGATCATCCGGCTGCTCGACGGTGCGGGCGTGACCCTGACCACCCTCTCGCTGCATCGTCCCTCGCTGGACGACGTCTTTTTCCACAAGACCGGGCGCTCGCTCCGCGAGACGGCGCCATGACCGAGGCGTTTGCGTTCCAGATGGAGTACAGATTGTGAAGCTGCTGCGCGACACCTGGCTGATGTTTGTCCGCTACTTCCGAATCTTCATCGGCAATCCGGCGTGGGTGATCATCGGGGTCATCCAGCCTGTCCTGTACCTGCTCCTCTTCGCCCCCCTGCTCAAGTCGCTGGTGCACATCCCGGGTTTTCCGCCGGGTGGCGCCTACAACGTCTTCGTGCCCGGCCTGCTGATCCAGCTCGGCCTCTTCGGCGCGAGCGGCGTCGGCTTCGGCCTGATCGACGAGTTGCGCTCGGGGGTGATCGAGCGCTTCCGCGTCACCCCGGTCAGCCGCCTGGCGCTGCTGCTCGGCCGCGCCGGCCGTGACCTCCTCACCCTCCTCATCCAGTCGCTGATCCTGCTGCTGCTGGCCATCCCCTTTGGCCTCAAGCCGACCCTCGTCGGCGTGGTGGTGATGCTCGGCCTGGTGGCCCTCATCGGGCTGGGGATGTCCTCCCTCGCCTATGCGGCAGCGCTCACCCTCAAGGACGAGAACTCATACGCGCCGCTCGTCTTCACGCTCTCGCTCCCCCTGCTGCTCCTGAGCGGCGTCCTGCTCCCCCTGCAGCTGGCACCCCAGTGGCTCCAGGACATCGGCAAGGCCAATCCGCTCTCTTACGCCGTCACCGCCGCCCGCGACGTCTTCAACGGCAACGGCGGCTCCATCGACGTGTGGAAGGGGCTGGCGATCATGGCGGCGCTCGCCATCGTCGGCGTCGCGATCGGCGCCCGGAGGTTCTCCCGGGCTATCGCATGATGTCCTTCTACCGAGCGGGATAGACCCCAACCTTGCCAAGGTGGGGGTCAACACCTGGGCGATCCTCTTGGTCCAAACGGACCCAAATTGGCGTTCGAAAAGGGTCGTTGGGCTGGCCTCCAGTCTTTCCTTGGTCTCGCCGCTAGTAAAGGATATCGACTATCCTTTACTTATTGAGGATACGGAGGCAAGGATAGGCATCCGGTGATCAGAGAAAGGATAGGCCACATCCTTTCCTTATTGCCAGTCTTAGGGAAAGGATATGCGAGGCAGATACGAGCACCGCGTATGGCAGTGGAACCCATCGATCTACGCCCCCTCCAAATATCGGAGGGGTTGCGAGTACGAAGCCTTTGTGCCTGAGCGGATCGCCGAGCTCGAGCCGGACCTGCCCGGTGCGGTGGCCGGCGTGGTCTCCGACGCGGAGACAGCTATCGCCGAGCTCAACCGCGGGGCCCGGCTGGAGCTACAACCCCTGGCCCGTCTCCTCCTGAGGACCGAGTCCATAGCCTCCTCGAAGGTCGAGGGCATGCAGGTCGAGACACGGACCCTGGCTCGCGCCGAGGCCAAGCAGGAGGTTGGAAGGTCCATCGGAGCCGAGGCTGCCGAAATCCTGGCCAACATCGATGCCATGCAGCTGGCTATCGAGCGAGCGGTGGCCGCTGATGCCATCGCACAGGACGACCTCCTGGACATCCACCGCCGACTCCTGGCACGAGCTCCCAATGCCAGCGCAACGGCGGGCAAGTTCCGGCAGGTCCAGAACTGGATTGGGGGAAACGACTACAACCCTTGCGGAGCACACTTTGTCCCGCCACCGCCCGAGGAGATCCCCTCGCTACTGGGTGATCTCTGCCGCTTCGCCAATGGCACTGGGCTCCCTCCTCTGGTCCAGGCTGCAATCGCCCACGCCCAGTTCGAGACCATTCACCCGTTTGAGGATGGGAACGGCCGCACTGGCCGGGCACTCGTGCAGGTCATCCTGCGCCGACGCGGACTGGCACCAACCTTCGTCCCACCGATCAGCGTCGCGCTGGCAAGAGACAAGGGCATGTACATCCGAGGCCTGACCGACTTCCGGGAAGGACTTCTCTCACGCTGGATCGAGGTGTTCGCGGCGGCCACCGCTCAGGCAGCGACACTGGCCACGCGCTATGTGGCCTCGGTTGAGTTGCTGCAGGCGGGCTGGCGTGAACAAGTCCGATCGCGCTCAAACCCGCGGTCTGACGCTGCGGCGTGGGGCCTGATCAAGGTCCTGCCGGCGCATCCCATCATCACGGTGGCGGTTGGGGTCGCCGCCACAGAAAGAACCAAGCCGGCGGTCTCCAATGGGATCAGCGAACTCCAGAACGCCGGCGTCCTCACTCCGCTGACTACCTCGTCCCGGAACCGAGCCTGGGAGGCAGCCGGACTCCTGGATCTCATCGAAGAGCTGGGATCCGGCGACTGGCCCTCTAATCCGGCCGATCGATCGATGAGTTGATCGCTCGACACGAGAACATCACCGCTGACCGGCCGGCCGCATTTCCCCGACCGCGGCCAGCCGCCCCGGGCGGACCGGGCCCCAGTGGCAATGCACTGGCAATCCGGTGGCAAGCCGGTCCTGCGCGCAAGGACCGCGGCCCGCGAGGGTCGGACGCCTCAGCGGCGGCGCAACTGGCTGTCGGTGATCTCGGGGGGGGCCCAGTCGGCATCGGCGGAGTTGAAGTTGGTCCCCGGAGGCACGATCTCGTCGATGCGGTCGAGGGTGGTCTCGTCGAGGGTCACCTCGGCGGCGCCGAGCTGGCTCTCCAGGTGCTCCATGGTGCGGGGCCCGATGATCGCCGCGGTCACCGCCGGGTGGCGGATGACGAAGGCGATGGCGAGGTGGATGAGGCTGATGCCCGCCTCGCCGGCCAGCTTGGTCAGCGCATCGACGGCATCGAGCTTGCGCTGGTTGACGGGGAGCTTCAGGTCGTAGCGATCCGGTAGCCGGCTGGCCCGGCTACTGACTGGCGCAGCCTGATCGCGATGGTAGGCGCCGGAGAGGAAGCCGCCCGCGAGCGGGCTCCAGGAGATGACACCCATGCCGTACTTCTGGCAGACGGGCAGCACCTCGGTCTCCACGCCGCGAACCAGCAGCGAGTACGGGGGCTGCTCGCAGACGAAGCGCTCCCGACCCCGGCGCTCGGCGACCCACTGGGCCTCGACGATCTGCGACGGGGGAAAGGTCGAGCTGCCAAAGGCGCGGATCTTGCCGGCACGCTGCAGGTCGGACAGCGCCCCCAGGGTCTCGTCGATGTCGCAGGTCGGCTCCGGCCGGTGGATCTGGTACAGGTCGATCCAGTCAGTCTGCAGCCGGCGGAGGCTCGACTCGCACTCGCGGATGATCCAGCGCCGCGAGTTGCCCTGGGCATTGGGGTCGTCGCCCATCTGGCCGTGCACCTTGGTGGCGAGCACCACCTGGTCCCTCCGTCCCCCGGCCAGAGCCTTGCCGACGATCTGCTCGGACTCCCCCTGCGAGTAAACGTCGGCAGTGTCCACAAAGTTGATCCCCGCGTCGAGGGCGCGGTGGATGATGCGGATCGACTCCTCGTGGTCCTTGGTGCCCCAGGCGCCGAACATCATGGCGCCGAGGCAGAGCGGGCTGACCTGGATACCGGTACGGCCGAGAGTGCGGTGCTGCATGCCTCAGACGATACGCGCCCCGTACTCGGCGCCGGCTGTGACCGACCACCGTGACGGCCCTCGCGATCGGAGAGGATCTGATCGAGGGCTCAGAGCCGGGTGCTCCTCAGTGACCGAGGCCCAGCTCGATGGCCTTGACGAGCAGCAGCAGCACGGCCACCAGGATGTACGCACCCATCGCCGTCATCCCGATCCTGCGGCCGCGCGAGGGCACCGGCCGGGTGAGGAGGGCGATAGGCGGCATCCGCCACGTGAAGCGGTCCTCCTTGTCCCGCGCGCTCACGGTGGGCGCGAGGCTGCCGCGCGTGAAGAAACCGATTCCGATCAGCCCGACCACGAGGATGCTGCCGAAGATGATCAGCAGCAGCGTGACGCTGACACCCGAGAAGATGGTGGAGAAGACGAGGATCAGGGAGAGCACCACGAGGATGGCAAGGATGATGGTGGCGAGCACGTTGAGCCACGGCTTGTTGACCCAGGGACCGAGCACGGCGGGATCGTTGCAGAGGAGGAGGAGGAAAAGGCTGGCGCTCGGCAGCAGGGTCCCGGCCAGAGCCTGCACGGCGGTGGTGATCAGACCGAGCGGTGCGTGGGGGATGAGCACGATGCCCGCCGCCAGCACGACGACGGCGGTGAAGACGGCATAGAAGGGCTTGGCCTCCCGCCAGGAGCGGTGCAGCGAATGGCGGATGCCGAAGACGTCTCCGAACGCGTAGGACGTCGCCAGGGTGACGGCGCTCGCACCGATCACTGAAGCGTCGATGAGCAACACCGCGAAGATGGCGCCGAGCGCGGAGCTGACGTGCTTGGCCAGCCCCTCGGCGACCGTCTGCGCGTCACCGAAGTGGCCGGCGAGCGCTGTACCGTGGAAGGCCGTCGCGGTCGTGATCATGATCGCCGCGGCACCGATGACGACGACGAATGCGCCCACCACGGTGTCGGTGCGCTCATACGCGATCCAGCGCGGGGTGATGCGCTTGTCGACGACATTCGACTGCTGGAAGAAGAGCTGCCACGGTGCCACCGTCGTCCCCACGATGGCAACGATGAGCAGGGCACCGTTGGAGCTCAGGCCGCCCTGGATGCCGGGGATCAGGAATCCGTGCAGGACCGGCCCGAGCGTCGGGTGGGCAAGCACCACCAGGGGTATCACCAGCGCGTTACCCCCGAGGATGACGAACATCAGCCGTTCCCAGGTCGAGAACTTGCCGGTCACGGTGATGCCGATCAGAAAGATGGCGCCGATGGGGACGGCGATGTACGGGCTGACCCCGAAGTAGGCGGCGCCCAGGCCGATGCCGATGAACTCGGTGGTGATGGTGAGGAAGTTGAGGAGGAAGAGGTCGCCGACCGAGAACCATCCCCAGAACTTGCCGAAGCGCTCAAAGATGAGCCGCCCGTGGCCGACCCCGGTGACCGCGCCAAGGCGGACCACCATCTCCTGGTTGACGATCAGCACCGGGATCAGCAGGACCAGCACCCAGAGCAGGCTGTGGCCGTAGTTCTGCCCCGCCTGGGCATAGGTCGCCACGCCGCCGGCGTCGTTGTCGCCGACCATGACGATGAGCCCCGGGCCCATGATCACGGCCAGCGCGAGCAACCTCCGCCGCCAGGTCCGCCGGGTACCGTGCTCCTGCTCGTGGATGGTGCCGAAGGCACCCTTGATGTCGCCGAGATGGGCGTCGTCGAGGACCGCGCTGCTCCGCGCCTTCCCCGCGCTGCGGTGCCTCTCGTCGACCAAGCCGGACCTCCCGCTGCCCGATGGGACAGCACAACTGAGCGGGCCCGCCGCTCAGGAGGTCACGACGATGTCAGACCCCTGGGTGAACGTGCCCCATTGCGCCGGCGCGCCACGACATCGGAGATGATGTCGATGGAGCTCCGGACCGCCTACTGCCGCCGTCTTCCATGGGTACCTCTGGCTGTTGACTGCCGGCGCCAGTCTACCAGGGGGCGGCGAATCTCCCGACCTCCGCGCGCGGGATCAGCGACCGTTAATCTTCCGCCTCAACCGTGGTCGGCCTCGGAGCGGCGGCGCCAGGAGTCGGGGAGCATCGCCTCCAGCACGTCGTCCACCGAGATGACCCCGATGATGCGGCGGCCGTCGTCCACGACCGGGGCGACGCTCAGGTTGAAGTCGGTCATCAGCCGGGCCACCTCGGGGAGGTCGTCGCCCACCTCCAGCGCGGTGTCGCCCCGCTGGACGAGCTTGGCCACCCCGCCGTTACCCCGGGCCTGGATCAGGTTCACCAGGGGGACGGCGCCGACCAGGCGACCGGAGGCGTCGGTGACGAAGACGTCGGCGAGGACCTGCGGTGAGAGGCCGGCGGTCTTCACGGCTGCGAGCGCCTCGGTCACCGTCGCCGCCTCGGCCACGGCCACGAAGTCGGGGCTCATCAGCCCGCCCGCGCTCTCTGGGCTGTAGCTGAGCAGAGCCCGCACCTTGGCCTGCTTGGCGGGGGGGAGGAGGGCGAGGATGGCGGCGCGTCGCGCCTGGTCCAGTTCGGTGATCAGATCGGCGGCGTCGTCGGTGCCCATGCCGGCGAGCACCATGGCCGCCTCGGCATCGGAGCGCGAGTGGAGGAACTCGACCTGGTGCTCGGTGTTGAGCTCCTCGAAGACGTCCGCCTCCAGCTCGGGGTCGGCATGGACGGCGGTGATGATCTCCTCCCCCTCCTCATGCGAGGCGCTCTCGACGATGTCGGCGATCTCGGCGGGATGGAGGCGGCGCAGCCGGCGGATGGGCATGAGCAGCCGGGAGCTGGGGACGTGACCCACGAACGGCTCGACCTGAGCCCAGTCAACGAAGTAACGGGCCTGGTGGCGGGGAGCGTTGAAGGGCGGGGGGAGCATGGGCCGCAGCGCGCCCCGGCCGCCGGAGTCGACGCCCGCCACCTTCCACCCACCACGCCCGGCGGCGAGCTGGATGTCCTCGGCGGTGATCAGCCGCCCCGTCTCCACGCTGATCACGCGCCGCCTGAGCACATCGCTGCGCAGCAGCACCTCGCCCTGGCGGCGCTCGAAGCGGAGCAGGCTGAGGGTCTCGCCGGTTAGCTGCACGCGCCCCCTCGCCACCTCGCCGACCCGGTCCTGCGGGACGAAGAGGTGTCGCCCCGCCAGCCGCCCGATCAGCCCGGTCACGGGCGGGTAGCCGCCCGCGCCGAGACGGACGATCACGTCCTCAACTCGCCCGAGGGTCTCCCCAGCGCGGTCGACGATCCGGCTGTGGGTGATCTCGGTGAGCCAGAGGCGCGCAACCCCCGACGGCGACGGCTCGGTGTCTGATGTGGTCATCTGACGGCCCACAGTCTGCCACGTCCCCCGGCCCGAGGCGTCGGAGTCCCGCCCGGCGCTCCCCGGCCCGAGGCGCGGTCAGGGCTCGGGGACGGCTCCCGGCTCGCGCCCGCCGCCCAGGGAGCGCGGCCAGCTCACCCCCATGCTCGCCCCGCCCGCCGGCGCGTCCCCGATCTGCCAGCGGCCCCCGGTCGCGCTGACGACGGAGTTGGCGATGGCGAGCCCGAGACCCGCGCCTCCGGGCCGGTCGGTGGCACGGCGGAAGCGGTCAAAGATGTGCTCCCGTTCCTCGAGAGGGATGCCGGGACCGGAGTCATCGACGGAGAGTCGTATCCGGTTGCCGTCCGGCCACACGGCGACGTCAATGCTCCCGCCCTCGGGCACGTACTTGCAGGCGTTGTCCAGGAGGACGCCGAGGAGGCGGTCCAGCCAGTCAGGCGGGGCGTGGATGGCGAGCGGCACCGGTGGGGTACGGACCGTTAGCCGGATGCTGCTGGCCTCGGCGACGGCGGTGAACCGGTCCGCGGTCATGTGGGCGAGGACGGCGAGGTCCACGTGCTCCGCCTGGGTGCGATCGCGGGTGGTGTCGAAGCGCGCCAGCCAGAGGAGGTCCTCGACCAGCCGGCGCATGCGAGCGCTCTCCCCCTGCACGCGCTGGAAGGCGGCGTGGTACCAGGCGACCTCGCGCGGTTGGGCGAGGGCGAGAGAGGTCTGCGCCTCGATCACCGAGAGCGGGGTGCGCAGCTCGTGGGAGGCATCGGCGGTGAACTCCATCTGACGCACCCGGGCCTCCTCGATGGGGGCGGCCACCCGGCGACCGATGGTGAGCGCTCCCAGAAAGACCGCGAGCAGGAGGACCGGACCGACGATGGTCTCGGCCAGGATCAGGTTGCCCTCTGCTGAGTTGACACCGTTCAGAGACTCCCCGATCGCGATCCGCACCAGGGTGAACGGCGCGTAGATGGGATCGCCGCTGACTGGGTCGTAGGCGATCGGGACCTGCCTGGCCACCGACGGAATGGCGCTGACGACCACCCGGAAATTTTCGCCGTCGATGGAGACGGTTTGCGGGCTTGCACCGGCAGTGGCGGCGGTGATCGGGAGCTCGCTGGAAGAGGATGTCGTGAGCGTGTAGTTCGGGTCCTGCGGGTAGGAGACGAACTGGGTGCCGTCGGAGGCGATGACCCAGTACTGCAGCGGGGAGCCCACCGTCCGGTCCGGCGTCAGGTCACCTGCCACGGCGTCCGTGGCGGACTGGGAGATGGCGGCGTTCAGCTGCGTGTCGACCTGCGCGGTTTCCCGTGCGTTGACGATGAGGAGCACCGCCACCGCGATCACCAGGTAGACGGCGGCGACGATGGCGGCGCTGATCAGAGCGACCCGGGTGGCCGCCACCCGGACCCGGCCCAGCGCGTCCCGTCCGGAGTCGCCCGTACCGGGGGGACTCCCACCGGTCAGCCGATCGAGGGTGCGGCCGGCCCATGCGAGGGGCCCGAAGCTCACCCCGCCTCCTCGAGCCGGTATCCCGCACCCCGCACGGTCACGATCCGGATGCCCGCGCTCGGCAGCTTGGCCCGGAGCCGGCTCAGCTGGACATCGATGGCGTTGGAGCCGAGGGCGTCGGTCTCGTCCCGCCAGCCGTGCTCGGCAATGGCCTTGCGATCGACCACCGCGGGAGAGCGCCGCATCAGCAGCTCGAGGATGTTGTACTCGGTGGTGGTGAGGTTGACGGGATGCCCACCCGCGCTCACCTCGCGGCGGAGCGGGTCGAGCGCCAGGCTGCCCCGGGTGATCACCGGGGCGTCCACCCCCCGGGGCCGGCGTTGGAGGGCTCGAATCCGAGCCAGCAGCTCGGAGAAGTCGAAGGGCTTGACGAGGTAGTCGTCGGCCCCGGCGTCGAGGCCCTCGACCCGATCCGGCGGTGTGTCCCGCGCGGTCAGCATCAGGATCGCGGTGGGCCGCTCGTTGCGGCGCGCCCAGCGGACCACGTCGATGCCGGCGCCGCCGGGCATCCGCCAGTCGATGACGGCGACGTCGTACTCGTAGAACTTGAGCTGGTCGATGGCCTCGTCGCCGCGGCCGACGGCGTCGACCTGGTAGCCGGCGTCCTCCAGGCCCTGGATCAGGACCGAACGGAGTCCGGGGTCGTCCTCGGCGACCAGGATTCGCATGGCATCAGTCTCGCGCAGCCGGGGGCCGAGCGCATCCTCTCACCACGGTGGACACTAGGAGCTGCTGGTGCTCGTGGTGGTGGTCCCGCTCCCGCCGCCTCCGAACCCACCGAATTCCCCGCCGCCGAGGCCGCCGAACCCGCTACCGCCCGTGAAGCAGCCGGAGGGGCCGGCGGGCTCGATGAGCAGGGAGCTGGCCGTCACCACAGCGGAGGAGCTCCTGGGGCCGACGGCGGCGACGCAGGCGCCGGACACCAGATCGGAGGCCGAGCCCGTGGTCGTCGTGGACACCGACGCCGTGCTGGGAACCGTGATTCCCTGGCTGGAGCCGCTGCTGGGCTGGACGGTCACCGCGGTGCCGCTCACGGCGGTGACCACACCCCTAACGCTGGCGAAGTCGGAGATGAACCCACCGGAGGGGCGTGGAGCGAAGGTGAAGTTGGGACGGCCACCGCCGAAGCCGCCGGGATTGCCGCCCGTGAACGAGGTCGCCGGGCAGGCGCCGTTGACCTCCGCCGAGACCGTCACCCGGCTCGCGGTGATCGTGCCCGAGGCGTCGCTGCCGGTGGCGGTGATGCAGCTCCCGACCGTGATGTCGGAGACGCTGCCGGTGCCGGTCTCACTGATCGGTGTCGAGCTGGTGAAGTCGACGGTCACGTCGCCGCTCGAAGTGCTGAGCACGAGCGTCGACCCGCTGAGGCTGGCCAAGCTCCCGTCCGTGAGGTTCCCGTCCCGGAACCGGCCGTACCCGCCCGGCGCCGCGCTGCTCGTCGTACCGCAGGCCACGATCAGCAGCCCCAGACCGCCGAGGGCGGCAACCGTGGCGACGCGCGCGCGGACACGGCCAGAGGTCGGCCTGCGTACCACCGTGCGCCTCCGCGTCGCCAGCAACCTCTTCACCACTCCTCTGAACGGCACCGCTTCCCCGGCCCCTGGGGGTGGCGCCGGTCGCGATGCGCGGCCGGCACCACCCGGGCGGGAGGTCGAAGATCGGTAGCGAGCCCATTCCACCCCAGTCGACCTTTCGAATCCGTGATGCCCGTCCATGGGAACCCGGGATGGCGGTTCAATGACGCCCGATAGCATGCGCATCGCCCTCCTCGCCCCGCTCATCGCCCCACTCCGCGAGCCACAGCTGGGCGGTGCGCAGACCCTCCTCGTCGACCTGGCCCGGGGGCTCACCGGGCGCGGACACGAGGTCACCGTCTTCGCCGCCCGTGGCTCCCGGGTGGAGGGGGTGCGGGTGATGGACACCGGTGTCGACGCCGCGCTGCTCGGCGCGACCCTCTTCCGCCCGGACCGCGAGCCCACCGCCGACGCTCAATCCGATGCAGCCTTCGCCACCACCCTGGCTCTGGTCGGATCCTTCGACTTCGACGTGGTCCACAACCATGCCTTCGATGTCCCGGCGATCCGCCACGCGGCGAGCCTCGCCGCCCCGGTGCTGCACACCCTGCACATGCCGGCCGACCGCGAGGTCGGCGCGGCCCTCACCGCCGCCAAGCGGGGCCCCCACCCGCCGCTCATCGCCGCGGTCTCCGAGGCCCAGGCGGTCTCGTGGCGACAGCTCTCCACCATCGACTGCGTGCTCCGTCCGGGGATCCCGACCGCGGCGATCCCCTGGCAGGCGACCCGCACCTCCACTCGCCTGCTCTTCGCCGGCCGATTCTCGCCCGAGAAGGGCGCGCTCGAGGCGGTGGCCATCGCCAGGGCCGCTCGGAGACGCCTCCTCATCTGCGGTCCCGCGTACGACCCCGAGTACGCCGCCCGGGTCACAGCACTCCTCAAGGACTCCGCCGTGGCGGTCCTGCCCGCGCTGGAGAGAAGGGCCCTGTGGATGGAGATGGCGCATTCCGCCGCCGTGCTCTGCCCGGCCCAATGGGACGAGCCCTTCGGCCTGGTGGCGGCGGAGGCCAACGCCTGCGGGACCCCGGTGGTGGGCTTCCGCCGGGGCGGCCTCCCGGAGGTGGTCTCCGAAGGGGTGACGGGAATCCTGGTCGTAGCGGGCGACGTCGCCGGAGCGGCGGCGGCGGTGGGACGGGCGGATGAATTGAGCCGGCAATCCTGCCGCGGCCACGCTGAGCGTCACCTCGACCTGGAGACGACCCTCGACGCCCACGAGCGAATGTACCGCCGGGCCGCCGAGAACCGGGCCTGAGGGCGGGCGGCCCTCAGGCCGCCGCGACCCGGTTGCGCCCCTCGGCCTTGGCGACGTAGAGGGCGTCGTCAGCGCGGTGGACCAGGACCTCGGCGTCCTCAGTGCCATAGGTATGGCCGACGCTGACGGTGACCCCGATCCGGCTGCCGTCGTCGAGGATGAAGGGCGCCGCCGCGATCACCTGGCGCAGCCGTTCGGCCATGATGCGGATCCCCTCCGGCGGGGTGTCGGTGAGCACCGCCAGGAACTCCTCGCCACCCCAACGACCCAGGGCGTCCTCGGTGCGCATCGCCTGCTGCAAGCGCGCGGCGACCTCGCGGAGCACGACGTCACCGGCGAGGTGCCCACGCTCGTCGTTGACTTCCTTGAAGTGGTCGATGTCGACGATCAGCACCCCGACGGTGCGGTCGTGGCGGCGAGCCGCGCTGATCACCCGGCGCAGGTGCTCGTCGAGATGGCGGCGGTTGTAGATGTTGGTCAGCATGTCGATGCGCGACACCCGATCCAGCTCGGCATTGCGGGTGCGCAGCTCGTCCTGCAGCCACTTGGTCCGGAGTGCGGCGCTCACCCGCGCCATCAGCTCGTTGGCCTCGAACGGCTTGCGCAGGTAGTCGTGGGCGCCGAGCCGCAGCCCGTTCACCACGTCGACGGTGTCGACCCGCCCCGTGAGGAAGACGACCGGGATGTCCTTGAGCTCGGGATCCGCCTTGAGCCGCATCAGGGTGGCGTGACCGTCGAGCACCGGCATCTCGACGTCGAGGAGGATGACGTCGGGGTGGTACTCGCGGCAGGCGTCGATCGCCTCCTCTCCGTTGACTGCCTCGACGACGGTGTGGCCATCGGTTTCGAGCTGGCGACGGAGCACGGCCCGCACCACCATCGAGTCGTCGGCGACCAGGATCGTGCCGTTCACTGGAGCTCCTTGGCGAGCGCGTCAGTATCGAGGAGCAGGACCATCCGCTGTTCCTCGGCCCGGATCACCCCGCAGACTACGGGGTTCTCCTGGCCGGCCGGCGGGGCGGTGATCGCGCTCGCCTCCACCCGGAGGATACCGATGGCACTCTCGACGATCAGCCCGAAGCGCTCACCGCCGCCGTCCAGGACGAGCACGAACCCGGTGGCACCGCCGAGCACGGAGAGCACGGTGAGGATCTCGTCCCCGTGCCGAAGGAGACCGGCGATCCCGGCCTTGGGAACCGGCAAGGGGGTGATCCCGTAGGGCAGCCGCACCTCCTGGACCCGCTCGATGGGGACTGCCCACTCGCTGTCCGCCGTCCCGAAGTGGACCAGTGTTCTCATGGCTCGGGTGTCCTCGTCAGCCGGTGGTCGATCATGCGGACCAGCTCACCGATCTGGTAGCCCTCGAGGGCGACTTCGGCGGCCGCGGAGCTGCGGCTGAGAGCGGCGCGGGCGACGCTGAAGGCCCGGCGGGCCTGGCGCGATTCTCCCAGGAGCTCAAAGGCCAGCCCCAGCTGGAAGTGGGCGATGGCGTGATCGGGGTCGAGGTAGGCAACCTTCCGGAGCGCGGCCACGGCGGCGGCCGCGTCGCCGGACTGGAGACCGGCTTCGCCCTCGGCGAGGAGAGCCGTGGTCGAAGGGTCGCCGCCCTGGTCCGTCGCGGCCACCAGAGGTGGCGGCGGGGACGGCGGGGACGCCGCGGGCGGTCTGGAGGGCGTGGAGGGAGCGTGGGCGGAGCCCAGCTTGGCGCCCGCGGGAACGGGGGCCCGGGAGACTCCCCGAGCCGAGGTGCCCAGTGAGTGGTTCGAATGGCCGGGGCGAGGAAGGGCCCCAGCCGCCTGGACCGCCATCGCCGGGTCGGGTTGCCGGTACGCGAAGGCGGTGCCGACCCGGACCAGGTGGAAGCGCTCAGTGACCTGCCAGAGGGATTCCGAGTAGCCGAGGAACACCCATCCCCGCGGGTCCATGGTGGTGGCGATCCGTTCCAGGGCGGCCAGCACGTCGCGGCGGTCGAAATAGATGAGGACGTTGCGGCAGAAGACCACCTCCGCGCCAGCGGCCTGCGCCGGAGCCGGGTCGCGGATCAGGTTGTGCCGGAAGACCGTCACCCTCGACCGGAGCTCGGGGACGATCTCCCAGTGGTCGCCGGTCTTGCGGAGGTACCGGCTGCGCTCCGTCTCGCCAAGCCCGGTGAGCTGCCGCTCCTCGTAGCGCCCGGAGGCGGCCTGGCGGAGGGCGCGGGAGGAGATGTCGGAGGCGACCACCCGCCACTCGGCGATGCCGCTCTCGGCCAGCATCATCGCGATGGTGTAGGGCTCGTGGCCCCAGGCACAGCCGGCGCTCCAGACGGTGAGCGGGGAGTGCAGGGTGGGCACGACGTCGCGGCGGAAGGCGGCGAGCTGGGCGGGATCGCGGAAGAAGGAGGTCTCCTGGACGGTGAGCTCGTCGAGGCAGGCCTGGAGCGCCGGCCCCTCGGCGGCGATCTCCTCGACGATCGTCTGGTCCGGCACGCCCCGTTGCGCCGCGGTGCGGTGGAGCCAGTAGTCGAGCCGGTGTCGCTGCGCAGGGTCGAGGTGCAGGCCCACGGTCCGTTGCACAAACTCACTGGCGGTGTCGAGCAGGATCTCGCTGGTCATGCCGGCACCGGTGCGCCGGCGGCGCGGAGCACCGCGGCGGCGATCTCGGAAAGGGGCAGCACCCAGGCGGCGCCGCCGTTGTCGTGGGCCGCCTTGGGCATGCCGTAGACGGCCGAGGACTCTTCGTCCTGGGCCATGGTGGCCCCCCCGATCCGCCGCAGGGCGAGCAGGCCGGACGCCCCGTCATCTCCCATCCCCGTGAGGATCACCCCGATCCCCCCCTCGCCACCGCAGTCGGCCATGCTGTGGAAGAGGACGTCGGCGGACGGGCGGTGGAGGGTCACGGGCTCGTCGAGCAGCGACAGCCGGTGACCGCGCCGCACGATGGCGTGCAGCCCCGGCGGTGCCACCAGGACCACCCCGGGCCGGAGCTGGGCGCCATCGACGGCGAGATCGACCGGAAGGGCGGACTCCCGGCGCATCCAACCGAGGAAGCCGTCCACGAATCCCGACTGCAGGTGCTGGACGACGATGACCGGGCGGTTGAGCCCACCCAGGCCGGAGAGGACCTGGGCCAGGGCGGGGGGACCGCCGGTGGAGGCCGCCAGACCAACCACGCCGTCCTGACTACGCGGGCCGCCCCCGGCGACGGTGGGGCGTGGCTCCTGGGTCACCGGGCGCCGGAGCCGATCGCGGCGGCGCTGCGAGAGGTGTCCAAGGGCATGAAGGCGCTTGCGCAGCTCGGCGGCGACCGCGACGTCCCACTTGGCGGGGTAGGTCATCACCTCCACGGCGCCGGCGACGACCGCCGCCATGGAAGTGTCCCGGCGCTGGTCGGACGGGACCATGAGAAGGATGGGCACGGGGGCGAGGGCGAGGATCTCCCGGACGAGGCTGGCAGCCTGGCTGCTGCTGGAGAGCCCGGACATGTCGAGGCCCACGATGTCGGGGCGATCCCGGCCGACGTGGTCGACGGCCTGGGCGGGGGCGACCTGGCCCACGACGCTCGCGTCGCGATCGGCCTCGACGGCGCGCGTGAGTTGCGCACCCCAGGGTCCCGTCTGCCCGGTGATGATCAGCACCCGCAGGATGTCCCTCACCGGCACGGGGCACGCCTCAGGGGCGAGTCGGCGTCCGGGACGCCGCATGCGGCGGAGCCGCGCACGGAGGCCCGCCTCAGCCCGCGCTGGGTGGCGGCCTCCTCCAGCGCCCGTTCCATGGCGGCCCGCCGGAGCGCGCGGCTGAGGGCGGCCCGTCTCAACGCGCGGTCTTCAATTGCCTGCGTCACCGATCCTCCCCCAACAGCCGCTCCACCGCGGAGAGCAGCGCCGACTGGTCAAAGCCACTCTTCACGATGTAGCCGTCGGCGCCGCATTCCAGCCCGCGCCGGCGGTCCTCGTCGCTTCCGCGGGAGGTGAGGATGATCACCGGCAACGAGGCGAGCGCGGCTTGCTTGCGGATCGCCTCGGTCAGCTCGAAGCCGTCCATCCTCGGCATCTGCACATCGGTGAGGACCAGGTCAGGACGCTCATGGGAGATCTCGACCAGGGCCTCCTCGCCGTTGACGGCCACCCGCACGCGATAGCCGGCATTCTCGAAGATGGAGCGCTGCAGCTCGCGGACGGTGAGGGCGTCATCGACCACCAGGATCGAGGCGGCGCGCTGCGGGGCGGTCTCCTCGTAGCCCCCGCCGCCGGCGGCCTCCTGCGAGCGGTCGCCGCTGTCTATGCGGCGGGCCCGCTCGATCAGGCCCGCGGCCTCGAGCACGAGGAGGATGCTGCCATCGGGCTGGACGCCGGCCCCAGCCACCGCGGGCAGCCGGGGAAGCAGCTCACCGAGGCCCTTGACGACGACGTCACGCTGGTCGACGAGCTCGTCGACCGTGAAGGCGTGGCTCCGGGTCAGGCCGGCCACGACCACCGCGGGACCGTGGCTGCCGTTGCCCATGCCGAGCACCGCGGAGAGGCTGCTGATCGGCACCGGACGGCCGTCCAGCATGGTCATGGCCCGCCCGCCCACCATCGCCGAGGTCTGCGGCGGGAGCACCGCGCGGACCGAATGGAGCGGGATGGCGAAGGCCTGCCCGCCCGCCTTGATGACCAGGCAGCGGAGCGTCGTCATCGTGATGGGCACGGCGATCCGGAACTCCGTGCCCATCCCGGGGTCGGATCGGACCTCGATGCGCCCGCGCACCGCATTGAGACTGGCGCGAACGGCGTCGAGCCCCACGCCGCGGCCGGAGACGCCGGTGACCTTGGTGGCGGTGGTGAGGCCCGACCGGAAGATGAGGTAAAGGGCTGCCTCGTCGTCCATCTCGATGGCGCTGCGGTCGGTGCGACCGGCAGTCTCCCTGACCCGGCTGACGTCGATGCCCCGGCCATCGTCGCTCACCGCGATGACCACCTCGGAACCGAGCTGCATGGCGTGGAGCCGGACCGTCCCCTCGGCCGGCTTGCCGTTCCGGCGTCGCTCATCCGGGGCTTCGACGCCGTGGTCGACGGCGTTGCGGACCAGGTGGAGGAGCGGATCGGCAAGACGCTCCAGGACGCCACGGTCGATCTCGGCGTCCTCTCCCCGGGTCTCGAAACGCACCTCTTTGCCGGTCTCCCGGGCCAGATCGCGCACGGCCCTGCGGAGCCGAGGGGCGAGTGACATCACCGGAATCATCCGGGCGTGGAGGGCCAGCTCCTGCAGCTCGTTGAGGGAGCGGACGAGGTCGCGGTACTCGGTGAGACTGGAGGGATCGCGCTCCAGGCGCTCCAGCAGGGCGCTCCCGAGGCGGAGGGTGGCGGCTGATGCCTCGCCGATCAGGCGGACCAGTTCGTCGATCCGGTGGACCGGGATCTGGAGCATCTCGGTCGCCGTGGCCCGTGCCGGCTCGGCGTGACCCGCGGCGCCGTCGGCAGCACCGTGCGCCTCCACCACTCCGTCTGCGGCATCGTGTTCGCGGGCTGGTGCAGGGGGCGCCCCGGGCTCGGCACGCGCGGGAGGGGCCGGGGAGGGCACGGGCGGAGCCATCGTGGTGGGGGCCGGCGACGAGGGGGCCGGAACCGGCATGTCCGGCGCCGCCGCGGCTCTGTCGTCCACGACGGGAGGTCCCCCGACGGCGATGCGGAGCCGCTGCTCGGCATCGAATGCCGCCGCCTCGTGGTCCTGGCCGGCGACCGCAAGCGGGATCAGGGCGCGGATGGCGTCGACACCGGCGAGCACGGCGTCGATCAGGGCGGTGTCGACCCCGCGCCGCTCCCGACGCACCTCCTCCAGCAGGTCCTCGAGAGCGTGCGCCACCCGGGCGACATGGGGCATCCCGACCACCGCGGCGCCGCCCTTGACGGTGTGGGCCTCGCGGAAGAGCGAGGCGACCACCTCGGGGGTGGCGCCGCCCTTCTCCAGCTCGAGCAGCTGGTCGACGAGGGTGTCGAGCCGGCCCTCCGCCTCCATCGCGAAGAGGCGCTGGAAGTCGTTCTCCGAGAGCGACTCCTGAGGGCTCACTGTGAGATCCGCGCGGGGCTGAGCAGCACCGGGATGTCGAGCGCGATGGCCAGCCTGGCGTCAGCGACCAGGTAGGTCTCGGTGGTCCCCTCAATGTCGGAATGACCCACCGATTCGTTGAGCCGGACGGTGAGGGGCATGTCCGTGGCGACCAGCCCGGCCGTCCCGTGGGGGGTCTCAACCAGCACTGCGTAGGGCTCCTCCATCACCGGACGGAGGCCGAGCAGAAGGCCGGTGTCGAGGAGCGGGACGATGTCCCCGCGCACATTGAACACGCCGCGCACCACCGCGGGCGAGGTCGGCAGCTGGGTCACGCGCGGATCGACCACCACCTCGCGGACGGTCTCCAGCGAGACGGCGTACGTGTCGCTCCCCACGGGAATCAGCAGAGCGAGCTGTCCCGAAACGACGCGGGGCGTGGGCGCGCTGGCCACCTCAGGCCCCTCTCCCCCCGGGTGGCGCGAGCCGTGGCTTGGGCGGATTATTCACTGGACTGTTTTCCCCGGGCGGCGCATCCCAGTCACCAAGTCCGGTGCTGGGCCAGGCCATTCGAACGGCCGGATCATTTCACGGGTGCTGTGAAAAGATGGACACGGCCTGACGAGAGTCCGTGACGGGGGTGGACGGCGGGAGGGCACGACGGACGGAGCGGGCCGTCCCGAGGTGCGCCGAAAGCCCTGGCACGGGCCGTGGAATCTGCAGTCACCGTGCAGTCGTCTGGTCAATCAGAGAAGCGGCGCCCGGCCCCGTTGGGGGAGGGAGGCATGCCCCCGCCGGGGCTGGCCAACAACAGTCACCGAAGTATTCTTGGACTGCAGTGCGCCGGTGCACGCGTGGGGGAACGCCGGACCACCTCCCACCATTCGGGGTACCGTTCGCGGCGTGCCCCGACCCGCCCCCGGAACCCCCGCTGATGATCGGCCTGGTCTTTGATCCCCGGCCGGCACGGCTCGCCGTCGCCGGTGCGCTCAGCCGCCTCGATCCGCTCTGGGCCCTGACCAGCGGCGGACCGCTCGGCCTCCGCCGGCTGCCCGACCCAGCGTCCCCCGGGCCCGATTGGGTTCCGCTCGAGCCGGTCCTCGCCGGGGTGTGCGGCAGCGACGTGACGGAGGCCACGCTGCAGGCCGACTGGGACAACCCGCTCTCCGGGCTGATCTCCTTCCCGCACGTCATGGGCCACGAGATCGTGGCCCGGGTCACCGACCCGGCCGGCACCGACCTCTCGGTCGGGGAGACCGTGGTCGTCAACCCGTGGCTCGGCTGCGCGGCGCGCGGGCTGCCGGCGTGCCCTGCCTGCGCAGAGGGAATGCTGCCCCTCTGCGCTCACCAGGGAGAGCCTCTACCGGGGGTCTCGGGAAGCGGTATCCACACCGGGAACATCCGCGGCCTCCCCGGGGGGATGGGCACCCGGATGCACGCCCACCGCTCCCAGCTGCGCCGGCTTCCGGATGGCCTGGAGCCCCGGGCGGGGGTCCTCGCCGACCCGCTGGCGGTCGGCGCACACGCCGCCGAGCGAGTCTTGGGCACAGGACACCCCGCGAGGGCCGGCATCATGGCGGGGCCCAGCGCGACGTCCGGCATGGTCGTCGTGCTCGGCGCCGGCACCATCGGTCTGGCGGTCGCCGCCTCCCTGCGCCGCCTGGGAGCCGAACGGGTGGTGGTCAGCGCGGCCTGGCCCTACCAGCGGGCGCTCGTGGAGGCCGTCGGAGCCGAGACGATCTCCCACCGCCCACTGGCTGTGGTCGAGCACGTGGCGGAGGCTGCCGGGGGCAGGCTGACCCAGCCCTGGCATGGCCTCCCCTGGCTCGTCGCCGGGGGCGCCGCAGCGGTGGTCGACGCGGTGGGGAGCACCGCAACCGCGGAGCTCTCCCTGGCGATCGTCCGTCCCGGGGGCCTGGTGGTGCGGGTTGGAGTGGGCCGCGCCAGGCGCACCCAGGCGACCCTCACCTACTTCAAGGAGGTGACCGTGGTGGGGTCCAATGGATACCGTCGCGACGACCTCGACACCGCCCTCGCCATGCTCGCGAGCGGCGAGGTCCCGTGGCGGGACTGGCTCACTCACCGCTTCCCCCTCGCCGCGTGGCGTGAGGCGTTCCGCACCGCCGCGCGACCCCAGGACCACGCTGCGGTGAAGGTCACCATCGCCATCGACGAGAAGCGCTGAGGGCGTAGGCTCCGGACACGCTGAGGGCGTGAGCACCGACGAGACCGCGAGTGGGGCTCACGGCAGCCGATCCGAAACTTGGGAGACGGTCATGCAAGAGTGGACTGGGGTCGCCGGCAAGCGGGTGATCATCACCGGAGCGACGGGCGGAATCGGGCTGGCGGCGGCGCGGGAGCTGGCCCACCGGGGCGCGCTGCTCTCGATCGTCGCCCGCAGCGAGGCCAGGGCGGCCGCCGCCGTCGAGCAGATCAGGACCGCTGGGGGGCCCCGGACGGAGGTCGAGGTCCTCTTCGCGGATCTCAGCTCGCAGGCGTCGATCCGCAAGCTCGCCGCCGAGATCCTGGCCAAGCATCCCAAGATCGACGTGCTGGCCAACAACGCGGGAGGGGTCAACAGCTCGCGACGTCTCACCGAGGACGGTTTTGAGCTGACCTGGGCCGTGAACCACCTCGCCCCCTTCCTGCTCACCGCCCTGCTCCTCGACCGGATCGAGGCGAGCGCGCCCGCCCGGATCATCACCACCAGCTCGAGCGCTCATCACGGCGCGCACATCCCGTTTGACGGCATCAAGGCCGACAAGGGGTACTGGACGGGCGGCTTCTCCCGCTACGGGCAGACCAAGCTGGCCAACATCCTCTTCACCACCGAGCTGGCACGGCGTCTGGAGGGGACCGGTGTCACCGCCAACTGCTTCCATCCGGGTTTCGTGGCGAGCGGTTTCAACCGCAACAACGGTGGCCTGATGGCCTTTGGCATGACGCTGGCGCGACCCTTTGCCCGCAGCACCACCAAGGGCGCGGACACGTTGGTGTGGCTCGCCGACTCGACGGCCGTGTCCTCCGAGAACGGTGGGTACTTCGCCAACCGCAAGCGCAAGCAGCCGAGCTCCGCGGCCCGGGACGCCGCGGCGGCGCACCGGCTGTGGGAGCTGAGCGCAGAAGAGACCCAGAGCGCGTAGCCGCAGTCGCGTGCCACCGACCATGCCCGCCTGGACGCGCGACCTTGCCGGAATTCCGAGCACCCTGCGGCTCCGGGTCGCGGCGCGGCGCCCGGTCCCCGTCGCACCGCCCGACCCCGGTGAGGTCTCTGTCAGGGTTCGCGACCCCGCTCCGGTCGATCTCACCAGGCACATGCCCCTCAACAAGCTCTGCGAACTGGAGGACTGGCTCGATCCGCGCCGTGTCGCGGCGATCCGGCGCTGCCTCCCCTACCTCGTCGCGATCCAACCGGACTTCCCCTCCAGGATGGAGCACCGCAAGCACTGGGAGTTCGCGCAGCTGCTGTGCGGCCTGGAGCAGCTCTCGGCCGTGGATGCCGGGAGCCTCGTGCTCTCCGTCGGCGCGGGCCACGAGGAGCCGGTCTACGAGCTGACCAACCACGTGCGCTGGGTCTTCGCCACAGATGTCTACGGTGGAACGCAGTTCGGGTCCCTGGAGGGCGATGGCCGGATGCTGGTCTCACCCGACCGGTTCGCACGCGTCCCGTACCAGCGCAACCGTCTGGTGGTGCAGTGGATGGACGGGCTCGACCTCCGCTACGAGGACGGCACCTTCGAAGTTGCCTTCTCGCTCAGCTCCATCGAGCATTTCGGGGGTTACGACGGGGCGCAGCAAGCGCTGCAGCAGATGGCCCGGGTGGTGAGGCCGGGTGGGGTCGTCGCCATCGCGACCGAATGCATCCTGAACGGCGCTTCCGGACATCGGGGCCGGGGCCTGGCCCTTTTCACGCCATCGGAGATCGGTGAGCTGGCAGGGTCGTGCTCGGATCTGGAGCTGGTGGAGCCCATCGACTTCGGCGTCAGCCCGGCCACGATGAGCAAGGTCAAGCCGCTTTCGGAGGCACTTCTCGAAGGTCGGCGCCACGTCACCGACTACCCCGCCATCGTCCTCGAGCACCGGCGCCGCCAGTACACCTCCGTGTTCCTCTTTTTCCGCAAGCTGGGCCGAGACGCCGGGACGACTGCGAGCGGCGCGTAACGCCGGGCTCTCGCCGACGCCCGCTAGGATGGCGGCCGTGAGCCGAAAGGCGCTCGTCCTCTTCGCGGTCATGTGCGTGGTGTGGGGCATCCCGTACCTGCTCATCAAGGTCGCCGTCTCCGGGATCTCGCCGGCCAGTCTCGTCTTTCTCCGCACCGGCATCGGGGCGCTTCTGCTCGTCCCGATCGCGATCGCCCGCCGGGAGGTGCGGCCGATCCTGCCCGCCTGGAGGTGGCTCATCGCCTACACCGTGGCGGAGCTGGCGATACCGTGGTTTCTCCTGTCCAGCGCCGAGACGAGGCTCTCCAGCTCTCTCTCCGGCCTGCTCGTCGCTGCCGTTCCCCTATTCGGGGCGCTGCTCGCCTGGATCACCCGCAGCGAGCACCAGCTTGACGGCCGCCGCCTGGTCGGTCTCGGGGTCGGCTTCGCCGGGGTGGCCGTCCTGCTCGGCTTCGACATCTCCGGCCACGACCTGCTCGCGGTCGGCGAGATCGGAGTGTGCGCGGTGGGCTACGCCGTGGGCCCGATGATCATCTCCCGCAAGCTGTCGCAGCTCCCGTCCGTCGGCGTGGTGGCGGCATCGCTTGCCTTCGCGTCGCTGGTGTACGCGCCGGTTGGGATCATCCAACTGGGGGACAGCCATCCGACGGCACGCGTCCTCGCCTCCGCGGTGACGCTCGGGGTCGTCTGCACCGCGGTCGCATTCGTCCTCTTCTTTGCCCTGATCGCCGAGATCGGACCGGTCCGGGCCACCGTCATCACCTACCTCAACCCGGCGGTGGCGCTGGTTCTGGGGGTGACCATCCTGGATGAGCCCCTTCGGATCGGAGCCGTTCTCGGATTCGCGCTGATCCTGGCCGGGTCCTACCTGGCCACAAGGCGCAAGCCCGAGGCGCTGACACCTGCCGGAGGGACGGCGCCAGCCGGTGCGAGGGAGGTCGAGGCAGCGGAGCTGCGCTGACCGGCAGCGCCACGTTCTGGCCGTCGTTTTGCCCCTATCATCGCTGCTGCCATGTCTCGACGGCTCGTGCTCATCTGCCTTCTCGTCGTATGCGCGGGATTCGCGACATTCGCCGTCGTGCACATGTTCCCGCCCTCACCCTATGGCCTGGCCGATGACTGGCGGGTCTTCTATGCGGCGGCGCAGGTCAGTGCACGCGGGGGCAACCCGTACAGCCCCACGACCATGCATGTGGCCGAGCAGATGATCCAGCACTACTCCGCGGTACAGCCCTCGCTCGATTATTTCGCCGATCTGCCCATCGTCGGCTTGTTTCTGCGGGCCTTCAGCTGGCTGCCGTACTGGTGGAGCTACGCCGTCTTCACGGCGCTTGGGCTGATGGTGGCAGCAGCCAGCCTGCGCCTCTGGCTCAGCGAGCTCGGTTGGCGCCGGAGTGGTCTTTGGGTGCTCGGAGCCCTCTGCTCATGGCCGCTGCTGGTGGGCGTGCTCTCCGGGCAGTTCGACCTCCTCCTCCTGGGGGCGACCATCGGCGGGCTGGTGCTGATGCGGCGCGACCGTCCCTGGCTCGCCGGCCTCTGCATGGCGGCGGTGCTGCTCAAGCCGCACATCCTCTGGCCGCTGCCGATTCTGCTGGGCGTGGCCTGGGTCGACGACGTTCCGCGATTCGAGCGCTTCGCCCTGTCCGCCGGGTGTGTCCTGGCGGCCGGGACGGTTGCCGGGTTCGTCTGCGTGCCCCATGCAGGGTCGTTCCTCACCCACCTCCTCAGCTTCCAAAGCACGGTGACCTCGACGCAGCCTGACCTCGCCGGCATCCCCGGGCTGGTCGCTCACCTGCCGCATGGCGCATTGCTGGGTGACGGCATCGCCGCGGTGGGCATCGCCGGGGTCCTCGCGCTGGCGGTCGCCGCCATGCGCCACCCCGCGCTCCGCTCCCTGCCGGCCGACCGACGGTACCTGATTCCCCTGGTCGGCTTGGCGTTCTGGTTGGCGTGCACTCCGTATGCGCATCCCAATGACGACGTGGTGCTCCTCCCCCTCCTAGCCGCCGCCGTGGGCGAGAGGGGCCGCCGTCTCGACCCGATATGGCTCGAGGTGGGAGTGATCGGTTCGCTCGCGCTCATCGTCTGCTTCGTCGAGGCACCGGCCCTCGGGATCGCGTTGCTGGCGCTGGGGATGGTCGGGTGGGCCTGGTGGTGGCGACGGATCTCCGGGCAAGCCGCCGCTTCGTTCGCGCTGGTGGCCGTGGTCCTGCTCCCCGACATCTGGCCGCTGCACGTGGTCCCGGTGTCGCTGACTCCGATCGCGGTGACCCTGGTGTTCATCGCCGGTGCCCTCGAGCTGCGCAGGGTCCTGAGTGTGCAAGGCAGCGCCGGAGCTTCACCCCCGCCCTGGCCACCGCCGCCAGTGGCCCGGCCTCTGGCAGGCAGCTGAGCGGGAGACCCGGCGGGTGGCCGCGGGGCGAGGGCGCGCCCCGGGCGCGCATTGCTACCGCGCCGCCCCGGACAGGTGGTGCTACGCTCTGAACCGTCCCGGGGTGCCCGATTGGCTGAGATCACACCCGAGAACCTGATCTGGGTAATGCCAGCGTAGGGAGGGCCGCAATGACAGTGGCGCGCTGCCTCACCATCGCCACCTCGGATTCCGGAGGCGGCGCCGGAATCCAGGCGGATCTCAAGGCGTTCGCGGCCGCCGGCTGCCACGGGATGTCGGCGATCGTGGCCCTCACCGCTCAGAGCACGGTGGGGGTGCGGGCCATCCACGAGCTGCCCACCGACTTCATCACCGCCCAGCTCGATGCGGTGGCCGACGACATCGGGGTGGACGCCGCCAAGACCGGGATGCTCTTCTCGGCGCCGATCATCAACGCGGTTGCCGACTGGCTCTCGCGGACGCATTTCCCGCTCGTCGTCGACCCGGTCATGGTGGCGTCGTCGGGGGCCGTGCTGCTTCGCGAGGATGCCGTGTCCACACTGGTGCGCCGCCTCTTCCCGCGGGCCACGGTCATCACCCCCAACCTCCCCGAGGCGGAGGCGCTGACCGGCCACCAAGGCAGCCGCCGCGAGCTGGCCGAGCGTCTCCACGAGATGGGAGCGCCGGCGGTCCTGGTCACCGGCGGCCACGGCAAGTCGGCGGTCGACCACCTTTTCGACGGGCACGAGCACCACGAGATCCCGGTGGTCCGCTATGGCGTCGCCGCCACCCACGGCGCCGGCTGCACCCATTCGGCCACCCTCTGCGCCCGGCTCGCCCTGGGCGACGACCTGCTCACCGCGGCCCGGACCGCCGCGCACGTGGCGGCGGACGCGGTGGCCCACGGCCTGGTCGAGATCGGTCACGGCGACGGCCCAGTCGACGTCCTCCATGCCTTTGCCACTGCCTCCGCGGTCCAGGCAGCTCCCTTCTCGGCCCCGGCAGTCCCCCACATTCCCCACCAGGAGTGATCCCCATGCCGACGCCCACCACCGGCCGCTTCTCCCCCGCCACATCGCTCCGCGCGATCCGCACCGAGCACCCGCTCATCCACCAGATCACCAACTACGTGGTGATGAACGAGACCGCCAACATCACGCTCGCTGTCGGCGCCTCGCCAGTGATGGCGCACGCCCTCGCCGAGGTCGAGGAGATGGCCGCCTACGCCGGTGCGCTGGTGCTCAACATCGGCACGCTCTCACCGGAGTGGGTGGACGCCATGGTGCTGGCCGGCCGCGCCGCGAACCGCCACCGTGCCCCGGTGGTCCTCGACCCGGTCGGTGCCGGCGCCACCAGGATGCGCACCGACGCGTGCCGCCGGATCCTCGCGGAGGTGGCGGTCGCCATCGTCCGCGGCAATGCGGCCGAGGTCGCCGCGCTGATCGGAGAGACGGCGGAGATCCGTGGCGTCGACTCCGTCTCCGCCGGCGACCCGGGGGCGCTGGCGGCCGCGGCGGCGCGAGCCCTCGGCTGCACGGTGGCGGTCACCGGGGCCGTGGACCACATCGCCGGACCGGGCGGGAGTGCCGCGGTGAGCAACGGCGTCGCCGTCCTCGGCCAGGTCACGGGCACCGGCTGCATGTCGACCGCCCTCTGCGGCTGCTTCGCGGCCGTCAATCGCGACGACCCCCTCCGCGCCGCGACCGAGGCCCTGGCCGCCTTCGGCGTGGCCGCCGAGCACGCAGCGGTGGGTGCGCGCGGGCCCGGCAGCTTCCACGTCAACCTCTACGACTGCGTGGCCGGGCTCGACCCGGAGACCCTCGACTCCGAGGTCCGCATCGACGTGACCGGCGCGGCGCCGGCGTGATCCTCCACGCCATTGTGTCCGACGCCGCGACCGCCGGTTGGGCGGCGCGCAACGGCGCGTCGGTGGTCCAGCTGCGGCTCAAGGAGGTGACCACCGCGGATCGGGTCCGCGTCGGTCGCGAGGTGATCGCTTTGGTAGGTGATCTGGCCATGATCGTCATGAACGACGACGTCGCCGCCGCCGAGGCGCTGAGCGTCACCGTTCACCTGGGCCAGGGCGACCCCGGTGTGGAGCGGGCGACGCGGGCCGGCATCAGTCTTGGCCGCTCCGCGGGCACCCCCGAGGAGGCCCGGCGCGCCGAGGCCGAGGGAGCCCTCTACATCGGTGCGGGTGCGGTCTGGGCGACGCCGAGCAAGACGGACACCGGGCCCGCGATCGGGCTGGACGGCCTCCGTGCGATCTGCGGGGCCGTGAGCATCCCGGTGGTCGCGATTGGCGGCGTGGACGTGGGCAACGCCGCGGATTGCGTCGCCGCCGGCGCCCGGGGCGTGGCCGTGATCCGGGCCGTCACCGAGCTGCCGCGCCTCCGCGCGCTCCTGGAGATCGCTGTCGCGGACGGCGGGGGCGGCTGGGCCCGATGAGGAGGTTGGGGGGCGTCGCGGGGGCCCGGGCGGCAGGGGCGGAGGCCCGATGACGGAGGCTCTCGAGGCCCCCTCCCGGCCGGCCGGACGCGCGACCGTGGAGCTGGAGGGGGGCACGGTCCCGGTGCGCGAGGGTGTCTACGGGGAGCGGGTCGCCGCGGTGGAGCCGGGCGGGGTGGAGTACATCGCGGAATCCGAGCGTCACGGCCGGCCGCTCGGCCTCTTCTGGATGTGGGCGTCGCCCAACCTTGAGTTCGCGACCGTCTACGTCGGCGTCCTCCCCGTCGTCCTCTTCGGCGGAGGTTTCTGGCCGACCGCCGTCGCGCTCCTTCTCGGCACCGCTCTCGGATCCCTCTTCCAGGGCCTGCTCTCCGTCATGGGACCGCGCCTGGGGGTGGCCCAGATGGTGGAGAGCCGGGCGGGCTTCGGCTTCTTCGGCAACCTGCTCCCCGCCGGGCTGCAGGTCCTCACCGCGGGAGCCGGCTGGGTGGCCGTCAACAGCGTGAGCGGCGCCTTTGCGCTGGAGACCTTCTGCGCCGCGGTGCGGCTGCCGGTGCCCGGCTTTGCCCTCGCTCTCGGGATCGTCGTCCTCGTCGAGATCCTGGTCGCATTCGCCGGGTACAACTTCATCCACGCCCTCGAGCGCTGGGCATTCCCCTTCCTGGCGGTGGTGTTCGCCGCCTGCACCGCGATCATCTTCCTGCACGCGCGTCCGGGGACCGGGTTCGACGCGGCGGCTGCCGCGGCCGGAGGCGGACCGGTGGGAGCCTTCATGATCGCTGTCTTCTTCGCCTTCGCCTACGCGGCCAGCTGGAACCCGTACGCCTCCGACTACAGCCGCTACCTGGCCCGAGGCACGAGCCGGCTGCGGGTCGCGCTCTCCGCCGGGCTGGGGTTGCTCGTCACCTGCGGAGTGCTGGAGGTGGCGGGAGCCGCACTGGCGACGGTCGCGGGGACGCGGTGGGGACTCACCGACATCCCCACCGACCAGTTCGTGAGGCCACTGCCCGAGGTCCTGGGGGTCGTCGCGCCCCTGGCCATCTGCGTCGGCGCCGTCTCGGCCAACGCCGTCAACCTCTACAGCAGCGCGATGTCGTTCCTCAGCATGGGCATCCGGGTCACGGCGCGGCTACGCCGGGCGCTCGCCGCCGCCGGCTTCGGGATCGTCGGCTTCCTGGTGGGATTCCTGGTGGTGAACACGGGCCAGGTGGGCCCCGGTGGAACCGGGGGCGCGTACGAGAACTTCCTCTTCTTCAGCACCTACTGGATCGTCGCCTTCCTCGGGGTGGTGCTCACCGATTGGGCGATGCGCCAGGGACGGCTGCGCACCTCCCTCCTCTTCGACCGGCGCCATTCGAACTGGAGCGGCGTGGTCGCCTTCGTGCTCGGCGTCGCCGCCTGCGTGCCGTTCATGAACCAGTCGCTCTACGTCGGCTGGGTGGCCAGCACCTACCCTCAGACCGGGGACCTCAGCTTCGCGGTGGGCTTCGTGGTCAGCGCGGCTGCCTACTGGCTGCTGAGCCGGGGCCGGCCCGCGGGCACGAGCTCCAGCTGAGCCGGCCCGGGGCGGTCTCCACGGAGGTCCCCCGGGTTGGTCGCCCGGTGGGGCAGGCTCCACGGCGGCGGTCAGCCCAGGTGATCTCCAGTTTGACCGGTTCGCCGCTTTCGGGTTGATCTTGGCCCTCAGCCCCGGCTCTTCCCCTCCCGGCTCACCCCAACGGGTGATAGCCGACGGGCTATGGGAAAGGGTACAT
>Ga0302157_10000406_pt1 | contig 57321 bp, 44 predicted proteins | sample I_Bog_N3_3_FD_193502 | JGI IMG/M metagenome (GOLD analysis project Ga0302157, IMG submission 193502) | Peat permafrost microbial communities from Stordalen Mire near Abisko, Sweden - I_Bog_N3_3 | ecosystem: Environmental > Terrestrial > Soil > Wetlands > Peat | place: Sweden: Abisko, Stordalen... | reverse complement strand
CCCCCCCATCACCACGGGGGGGGGGGGGGGGGGGGGGCGGGGGGGGGGGGTATGAGCCGGGGCGCTGCCCCGGACCCCGCCAGGAGGCTTTGCCTCCTGGACCTCCACCAAGGGCCGAAGGCCCTTGGAACCCTTCAAAGGGAAGGATTTCGATATGCGCGCGCAGCGGGGTCGGTTTCGCTTCTTGGATCGCCGCCGGGACCCGGCGCCATGAGGCCAGCAAGGGTCATCGGCCGGCGTGCCGCGCTGCTGGCTGGGGCGGGCCTGGCCGCGCGCCCCGCGGCGGCGGTGCCGGTGCCGCCGGGCGCGGCGCTGGCCTTCCGGCTGGTGCGGCATGGCAGCGACATCGGCCGGCACACGCTGAGCTTCGACCGCCAGGGCGATGCGCTGACCGTTCGCGCCGAGGTGCAGGCGCTGGTCAGCCTGTTGTCGGTGCCGATCGTTCGCTACAGCCATCACGCGATTGAAACATGGCAGGGTGGTAAACTGGCCGGACTGACCGGCGAAACCGTCAAGAACGGCCAGCATGAGTGGGTGAGCGCGCGCCGCAACGGCGAGGGTCTGGTGGTGGACGGCAGCCGGACCGCGCGCTACATGGCGCCGGAGGCCGCGATCGGTACCACATACTGGAACAGGCGCATGGTGGACGGGCCGATGATCAGCCTGGAGGACGGCGTGCTGCTGCGCCCCAGGATCGAACTGCACCCGGCGGAAACCATTCGCCTCGCTTCCGGCGGCATGATCACCGCCGACCATTACAACCTGAGTGGCGCCTTCGATGCCGATGTCTGGTACGACCAGACCGGCACCTGGGCGAGCCTGGGCTTCGATGCCGCGGATGGCTCCAACATTCGCTACGAGCGTTTGTGACAAGGCAGTGACAATCGACGGGTTCCTGATCGCCCATGGCAGCGCGCTGATCCTGCCGCTGGCGGTGATCGAAGGGCCGGTCGTGTCGGCGGTGACGGGGTTCCTGTCGGCGCAAGGCTATTTCGCCTGGTACTGGGCGTTGTTCCTGCTGGTCTGCGGCGACCTGATCGGCGATCTCATTCTGTACTGGGTCGGCCGCGGCAGCTTCACGCCGCTGGCTTGCTTCGCCCGGCGGGTCGGCGTGCGGCGCGTCATTGCCCCCGACCTGCAACGCGGCCTGACCGATAACGCCGCGAGGATGCTGTTCATCGGCAAGTGGACGCACACCATCGGCTGTGTGGTGCTGATCGGCAGCGGCATGCTGCGGGTGAAGCTGGCGGAGTTCATGCTGGTGAACCTGCTGGCGACGCTGCCGAAGAGTGCAATTCTGTTCGGCTTCGGCTATTTCGCCGGCGACGCTTCTCCGCTGGTTGAACATCACGCCGGCCTGGTCATGATCGGGCTGAGCGCCGTGGGCGTGGCGGCCATCCTGCTGATCATCCGGCGCGCCGGGCGCGGCTGGGCCGGCGGGACGGGGCGTTGAGGACCGTTCGCCGAGGATCGCCCGATGAGGATTGCCCATTGAGAATTGCCATGTTTACCGACTATTTTTATCCGGAACTGGGTGGCATCCAGGATTCCGTCGCAACCATCAGCCGGACTCTCGGCCGGCGCGGACATCAGGTCGATATTTATGCGCCGCGCTACGCCACCGGGGATTATCGCCGCATCGGCTCGGTGGTGCGCGAGCGCGGATTGGGCGCCAATGTGCATGTGCGGCGGCGGGCGTCGCTGCCGTTCCCTAGCTCCACCGGACAGTCCCGCGCGGCCTGGCTGTCGCCGGTCGGCTGGGCGGAACTGGCGGGTCATCACCGGCCCGACGTGATCCACGCGCATTCCTTCTTCGGCATCGGGCTGGAGGCGCTGCTGAACGCCACCTGTCTCGGCATACCGGTGATCGGCACCAATCACACGACGGTTGCCGGGTTCGGTCCGCATATGCCGGTGAATGCCGGCTGGGCGGCGGCCTATGTCATGTGGTTCTATAACCGGTGCGACTACGTCACCGCGCCGTCGCGCTCGGTGTTCGAGGAACTGGGCACGAAGAAACTGTACCGGCCGCACCGGGTGGTTTCCAACCCGATCGACATCGACCTGTTCAGGCCGGTGCGCGCCGGTGAACGCGATGCCCTGCGGGCGCGGTTCGGGCTGCGCCACCCGACCATAACCTATGCCGGGCGGCTGGGCCCGGAGAAGAACATCGAGGTGCTGCTGAGTGCCATGGCGGCCCTGCGCGACGGCGGGATCGCCGCCGAACTGGCGATCGCCGGACATGGCTCGCACGAAACGGCTTTGCGGGCGATGGCATCGGAACTGCGAATCGACGGGCAGGTCAGGTTCTTCGGCACGCTGGCGCAGGACGAACTGGCTCGATTGCTACAAATCAGTGACATATTCGTGATGATGAGCACCAGCGAAACCCAAAGTATGGTGCTTTTACAGGCGATGGCATCCGGTATTCCGGTGATTGCTGCCGACAGCAGGGCCTTGCCTGAGTTCGTCGGCCCTGCCAATGGTGTGCTGGTGGACCCGCACGATCCGGAGCGGCTGGCATTGGCGCTTGCGGACCTGCTGGCCTCGCCGGAGCAGCGGCGACGTTTTGGCTCGGGCGGCAGGCGATCCGCCGAGCGATTTGGTGTCGAAGCGGTCACCGACGAATGGGAAGCGCTCTATCTGTCGGTGCTCAATGGGAGATCAGCCGAGTGAGTGAGCCCGTAGCGATCAGTTTTGTGGTGCCGGCGTATAACGAGGAAAAGGTCCTGGCCAGGACGCTGGCGGCGATCGTGTCCGAGGTCAGGCGCTCGGGTTGCGTGGCGGAGATCATCGTCGTCAATAATGCCAGCACCGACGGCACCGCCGCGGTGGCCGCCTCGTTCCCCGAGGTAATCGTGGTCGATGAGCCGGAGAAGGGCTTGGTGCAGGCGCGGCGGGCCGGTTTTCTGCGCGCCACCGGCAAGCTGATCGGCAATGTCGATGCCGATACGATCGTCACGGAAGGCTGGCTGAAACGGGTGCTGGACGAGTTCCGCCGCCGGCCGCATCTGGTGGCGCTGAGCGGCCCGTATATCTACTACGACCTGAACAAGCGCACACGGGCGGCGGTGCGGGCGTTCTATGTGGTGGGCTATGGGTTCTATGTGCTGAACCGCTTCGTGCTGCGGTCGGGTTCGTTATTGCAGGGCGGCAACTTCGTGGTGCGCCGCACGGCATTGGAGCAGATCGGCGGCTACAACCCCAAATTCAGTTTCTATGGCGAGGATACCGATCTGGCGCGCCGGTTGAACCGGGTGGGCGGGGTGAAGTTCACCTTCCGGCTGCCGGCGCTGTCCTCCGGCCGGCGGCTGGCCGAGGAGGGGGTGATCCGGATCGGGCTGCGCTATTCGATGAACTTCGTCTGGGCGACCTACCGCAAGCGGCCATTTACCGACGGCTGGAAGGACATCCGCCACTGAGCCGCCCGCCCTTGGTGAAAGCAGGGGTCCACTGACCCCTGCCGTTGCCGGGATCATCCGCGCGCCGGCGTGTGCTCGAATTCAAGCTCGGCCCGCAGACTGTCCTGATCGCGGCCGACGGTGACGACGGCGCATTTGCGGTCGCCCTGCCAGAAGCTGGCGGTGCAGTCGCGCACCGCCGGGTCGCCGTCGGTGTCGATGCGGTCCCAGCGTTCCGCATGGCCGACATAGGCGATCGTGGTGTCGTAGTGCTGGCTCCAGAAGAACGGCACGGCGTCGAAGCGCTGCCGCGCCCCCAGCATGTTGCGGGCGGCCACCTGGCCCTGGCGCTCCGCCACCACCCAATGCTCGACGCGGATGCGCGTGCCGGAGTGCGGGTCCGGCCAGCGGGCGATGTCGCCGGCGGCGAAAATATCCGCCTCGTCGGTTTGCAGAAACTCGTTCACCAGGATGCCGCGATCGGTGGCCAGACCGGCCTGTTCCGCCAGCGCCGTGGCCGGCCGCACGCCAACGCCCACGGCGACGAGGTCGGCGGTCAGCCGCTCGCCGGTGGAGAGCGTCACGCCGTCGCGGTCGATCGCAACGGCGGTGGCGCCGAGGTGAAAGATCACCCCATGCTCCTCATGGATGGCGCGCACCATGTCGCCGAGCGCCGGCCCCATGATGCGTTCCAGCGGTCGCGCCTCGGGACCGACGACGGCGACGGCAAGGCCGCGGCTGCGCAGGGCGGCGGCGACTTCCAGCCCGATGAAACTGGCGCCGATCACCGCGACCTGGCGGGCGCCGCCGGCCGCGGCGATCAGCGCCCGGCTGTCGGCCAAACTGCGCAGCAGATGCACATGCGGCAGATCGGCCCCCGGCACGGTGAGCCGGACCGGCTCGGCGCCGGTGGCGATCAGCAACGCGCCGTAGGGGATTTCGCCGCCGTCGGTCAGCCGCACCGTTTTCGCCGCCGGCTGGAGCGACGCCACCCGCGCGCCGAGCTTCAGGTCGATCCTGTGCTCCTCATAGAATCCTGGCGGGCGCAGCGGAATCCAGTCCTCGGGAGCGGCGCCGGCGAGGTAGTCCTTTGACAAATTGGGCCGGTCGTACGGCGGCGCCGCATCGGCGCTCAACAGGGTGACCGGGCCGGTGTAGCCCTCCTGACGCAAGGTTTCCGCGGCGGCATTGCCGGCCGCGCCGCCGCCGATGATGACAACCGCGTGCGGCAATCCAGGCGCCGTCAGCACCGGCGGGGGATCGGCCGGCAAAGGGTCCCCCACGAATACCCGGCCGTCGCGCTGCTGCGTGGCCCAGCGTGTCAGGCCGTTGAGCGCCGGCGGACGCAACGCCGCGCCGCTGCGCAGGCTGAAACAGGCATGGTGCCAGGGGCAGCGGATGGTGTCGCCAACGACGACGCCCTCGGCCAGCGGGCCGCCGTAATGCGGGCAGGTCGCCGCGACCGCCAGTATGTCCTCGCCGCGACGCACCAGCAACACGGCCTGATCGCCGACGCGCCCCAGCAGCGGCACGCTTTCGGCGAGGCTCGCGGGATCGACGCCCTGTGCGAGATCGGGTCCGTTTGGTGAGGTATTCTCTCCGCCCATATGCCCCTCCCTGATGTCGGGTTGCGTGCCGGACTACTCCCGGAGCAACTGGCCGCGGATTTCGCCGGGTGGGTTCTGCGCGGTGTGGACATTGGCATACCAGCGGCCAGCGATCAGGTCGGCGGCCTGCTGGTCGGTCAGGGTGGCCGTGCCGGTGAAGGGGCTGGTTGGATTATCGCCCCAGGGAACCACAATCCTGGCGTTCGCCCCTGGTTCGGCCGGCCCGTGGAAATGCGCCATGGTCGCAGGCCCGGACAAGCCGTGCCATGTCGCGTTGTAGTCCAGCTTCTTTGTCGCGGTGTCGAAGGTTGCGTCCACCGTGCCCAACCCGTTCGTCGTTTTCGGGGGCACTTCCGTATGCCCGTTCATGGTGGCGTGGAACCGGAGCGTCTCTGCATGCGCGGTGGCGACAAACAGAATCGCGGCCGCCGCCGCGACAACCAGCCTCGGATGAAACACTTTATCCTCCCCTGATCATGTTCTTTCCGAAACGGGCGCGGCCATGTCAGCCGCCCCATTGGATAATGCTAGCGCCGATCAAGACGCCCGGAACAGCTTTCGCTGCCCTGCTCGCCGGGGTATCTCGACGACGTGATCGCCCCGGCGCCCATGCGTTCCGCTGCCATGCGGAACGGGATTGCCGCAATACCGTTGTGCCGTGCAGGCCGGATCTTGTTGCCGGGAAACGGGACCTCGGATTTCGGCGAAGTCGGGGTATGGTTGGCACTCAGGCAGGCGCGGCTTGTCTGCCGCGCCTCTTTCAAGCGAGTTGTCCGCATGCAATATGTTCGTCTTGGCCGCACCGGCCTCGAGGTTTCCCGCATCTGCCTCGGCTGCATGACCTACGGCGTGCCCGACCGTGGCGCCCATCCCTGGACGCTTCCCGAGACGGCGAGCCGGCCGCTCATCCGCAAGGCGGTCGATATGGGCATCAACTTCTTCGACACCGCCAACGTCTATTCCGACGGCACCAGCGAGGAGATCGTCGGCCGGGCGCTGGCGGAGTTCACCCGGCGGGATGAAGTGGTGATCGCCACCAAGCTGCACGGCCGCATGCGGCCCGGCCCGAACGGCGCCGGCCTGTCGCGCAAGGCAATCCTGCAGGAGATCGACGCCAGCCTGACCCGGCTCGGCACCGACTATGTCGATCTCTACCAGATCCATCGCTGGGACCCGCAAACCCCGATCGAGGAAACCATGGAGGCGCTGCACGATGTCGTGAAGGCGGGCAAGGCCCGCTATATCGGCGCCTCGTCGATGTTCGCCTGGCAGTTTGCCAAGGCCCTCCATGTCGCCCGCGAGAACGGATGGAGCCGCTTCGTGACGATGCAGAACCATCTCAATCTGCTCTACCGGGAGGAGGAGCGCGAGATGCTGCCGCTCTGCGCCGACGAAGGCATCGGCGTCATCCCCTGGAGTCCGCTGGCCCGCGGCCGCCTGACGCGCGACTGGAACGAGACCACCCGGCGCCAGGAGAGCGACGCCTACGGCAAGCTTCTCTATACGGCGGCGGCCGAGGCCGATCGGCGGGTGGTCGAGGCGGTGGCGGCGATCGCCGCTTCGCGCGGCATACCGCGCGCGCAGGTCGCGCTGGCCTGGGTCATCGGCACGCCGGGCGTTACCGCCCCCATCATCGGTGCGTCGAAGCCCGGCCATCTGGACGATGCCGTGGCGGCGCTCGCTGTCGGGCTGTCAGCCACGGAACGCGATGCGCTGGAGCAGCCCTACATCCCGCACGCCGTCGCCGGCTTCAGTTGACCACCCGCTGCCGGGCAAGCAGGTCGGGCGGGTGAGGTAGGTGGTCAGCCGGCGCGCCCGTCCCTTGATCGCGTCGCGCGGACGCAGCCGCGTTGGCTGCGGCGGGCGATGACGACGCCGAACAGGAATTGGCGTCGGTGACGTAATGCTTGCCGAACGGCGGGCCGGTCAGCGGGAAGGCGACGCAGGCCGGCGCCTGGAGGCCCTGCGTCACTCCAGACGAACAGGCCCATCGGCGCCATCATCGGCATGATTTCAGGCACGCCCTGCTGCGACAAGGCGCGGACCCGCCAATCCGGTTTGCAGGGAGGAGGGGGAAGAAAACGCCCCCTGCTCCTGTCTGTATCTACCGTCGTTCCGGGAACAGCGAGAGCAGCCCCTCGGCGCTCGCCGCGCAGCGCCCGCGCTCGGTGATCAGCCCGGTGACCAGACGCGCCGGGGTCACGTCGAAGGCCGGGTTGGCGGCCTCGGAGGGGGTCACCCGCACCGTCTCGATCCGGCCGTCTTCGGTGCGGCCGGTGATGTGGGTGAGTTCGCTGCCGCTGCGTTCCTCGATCGGAATTTCGCGCACGCCGTCGGCCACCGTCCAGTCGATGGTGGTGGACGGCAGGCCGATCCAGAACGGCACCCCGTTGTCGAATGCCGCCAGCGCTTTCAGATAGGTGCCGATCTTGTTGGCCACGTCGCCGGTGCGGGTCACCCGGTCGGTGCCGACGATGACCAGATCGACCTGACCGTGCTGCATCAGGTGGCCGCCGGCGTTGTCCGCTATAACGGTGTGCGGCACGCCGTGGCTGGCCAGTTCCCAGGCGGTGAGCGAGGCGCCCTGGTTGCGCGGGCGGGTTTCGTCGACCCAGACATGCAGGTCGATGCCACGCTCGAACGCAATGTAAATGGGCGCCAGCGCGGTGCCCCAGTCCACCGTGGCGAGCCAGCCGGCGTTGCAATGGGTGAGCACGTTCACCCGCCGGCCGGTGCGGTCGGCTATGCCGGCGATCAGCCCGACACCGTGGCGGCCGATGGACTCGCACTGGGCGGCGTCCTCGTCGGCGATGCGGCCGGCTTCGGCATAGGCGGCGGCGACCCGCGCCTCGGGGGCGATTCCGCGCAGCACGGCCAGCATGCGATCGATCGCCCAGCGCAGGTTCACCGCGGTGGGGCGGGTGGCCGCCAGCATCGCGCCGTCGCGTTCGAGCGCCGCGCCCGAGGCGTCGGCGCGCAAAGCGAGGCAGACGCCGTACGCCGCCACCGCGCCGATCAGCGGGGCGCCGCGTACCTGCATGGAGAAGATGGCGTGGGCGACCTGCGCCACCTCGGTCAGGCGGAGAACGTCCAGTCGCCAGGGCAATTTCGTCTGGTCGAATATCCGTACCGACCAGCCGTCATCAGGGTCCACCCAGACACTGCGGTAAAGGGTGCCGTCGATCTTCATCCAGGCCCTGGTCCTTCACATACGCCGGTGCAACACGCACAGCAGGGTGAACAGGCGGCGGGCGGTGGGCATATCGATCTCCACCTTGCCGGCCAGCCGCTCGATCATGAGCTGTGCGCCTTCGTTATGGAGTCCCCGCCGGCCCATGTCGATAGCCTGGATGCGCGCCTCGCGGCCTTCCTCGACCGCCGTGGCGTGGCTGTCCACCAGCATCTGGTAGTCCTTGATCAGGCCGCGGAACGGGCCGAGCGCCAGCACGATGGCGACCAGCGGGGTGTCGTCGGTGCGCCGGATGTCGAACACCAGGCGGCCTTCCTGAATGGACAGGCGCAGCCCGTAGGGACCGGCGTCGCGGCCCGCCAGGCGGGTTTTCGGGGCGAAGCGGTTTTCCGATTCCAGGTCGGCCACCGCCTGGGCGCGGTCGGCCTCCAGGATGGGGGACAGGCGCGTCAGCGCCTCGCCCTCCAGCGACACATGCACCAGGCGCGCGGCGGATGGAGCGGCGTCGCCCATGTCAGGCAAAATCCGTGAAAGCAGGCGCGCCCGGCACGCCATGCGTCAGGGCGGCAGGCGGAACCGGCAGCGCGCATGCCCCGGTGTTCCGGGCACAATGAGGCGGCAAGCGCGTGTGGCTTGTGGCGGACAGGGGGGCACCTCGACCTGCTGCGGGGCACCTACCCTGATTGCCCGGGGTTGCCGGATCGGGCCGCACCGCATGGGCGCATCCTGAGCGCGAACCCCGGTTGCGGCAAGTCCCGCGGCGCCGGTTCAGGCGCTGACGAGAATGCTTGCCCTCCCCTGAGCCGGACGTTCAGGCGACGATGTTGAGCAGCCGGCCCGAATTTGCCGAAGCCGCGGCGACGGTGCCCGAACCATCGCTGTTACCATCGGAGTCGCGACCCTTTGGCGCGGCGGACGGGGCGGTGGGGGTGACGGGGGGCGCGTAGGCGATCTGGGCCGAACTGATGGACGAGCCGACGGACGAGATACTCATGCTGAGCACTCCTTTCGCATGGGGCGAGCGGAGTTTTTCCGCAGGGCGGCGAATGGGTCATCACCGATGGGCCCAGTATCGGGTGATTTGGTTGACGCGGCATGAACACAGGCCGGCGATCCGGCGCCACGTATGTCCGGCGCCGCAATGGGCCGGCGACCGCGGCGCGGCGGACGCGGTCACGATGTCGCCAGAAAAGCCGCCACTGGAGGGAGGCAACACCCATAAATTGTGCGGCGATGACCGATCGCCAGAGCTTTCTTGTCCGCCGCCGTCTTGCCGTTGCATGACCATCACACTACGAAGGGCGCCCCCCGCATCCAGGCTTGGCCCGGGGACAACGCCAGACCGCGCGCGCCGGAACACCATTCCCTGCGCTCGCCGCAGGAGAGACCGATGAAGCTGCACGATGTGAAGGTTTACCCGTCCAAGGCCAAACTGCCGCGCGAGGAGCAGCTGGCCTGGAAGATCGCCGGCGTGGCGACCGATAAGGTGGCGGTCCAGCGCGACGTCGCCGACATGATCATCAACCGGGTGATCGACAATGCCGCGGTGGCGACCGCCGCCATCAACCGCCACCCGGTGGTTTCGGCGCGCGACATGGCGCTGGGCCATCCGCGCAAGGGCGGCGGCACCGTGTTCGGCGTGCCGTCGGGCAAGCGGGTTAGCCCCGAATGGGCCGCCTGGGCGAACGGCACCGCGGTGCGCGAGCTCGACATGCACGACACCTTCCTCGCCGCCGACTATTCGCATCCGGGCGACAACATCCCGCCGATCCTGGCGGTGGCGCAGACCCTGGAGAAGTCCGGCAAGGATCTGATTCGCGGGATCGCGACCGGCTACGAGATCCATATCGACCTGGTGCGCGCGATCTGTCTGCACGAACACAAGATCGACCACATCGCCCATCTCTGCCCGGCGCAGGCGGCCGGCATCGGCACCCTGCTCGGGCTGAAGCAGGAGGTGATCTACCAGGCGGTGCAGCAGGCGCTGCATGTCAGCGTCACCACCCGCCAGTCCCGCAAGGGCGAGATCAGCTCGTGGAAGGCCTATGCCCCGGCGCATGCCGGCAAGCTGGCGGTGGAGGCGGTGGACCGCGTCATGCGCGGCGAGGGCGCGCCCAGCCCGATCTATGAAGGCGAGGACTCCGTCATCGCCTGGATATTGTCGGGCCGCACCGCGCGCGACCAGGGCCTGCCGGAGGCGGTCTATCACGTGCCGCTGCCCGAGCCGGGCGAAGCCAAGCGCGCCATCCTGGACAGCTACACCAAGGAGCACAGCGCCGAGTACCAGAGCCAGGCGCTGATCGACCTGGCGTTCCGGATGCGCGAGCAGATCGGCGACCTGTCGAAGATCGCCAAAATCATCCTGCACACCAGCCATCATACTCACTATGTGATTGGCACCGGCGCCAACGACCCGCAGAAGCTGGACCCGAAGGCCAGCCGCGAGACGCTGGACCACTCGATCATGTACATTTTCGCCGTCGCCCTGCAGGACGGCAGCTGGCACCACGTGGACAGCTACGCGCCCAAGCGGGCCGCCCGTAAGGATACGGTCGAGCTGTGGCACAAGATCGAGACGCGCGAGGACGCCGAGTGGACCCGCCGCTATCATTCGAAGGACCCGGCCGAACTGGCCTTCGGTGGCCGGGTGGAGGTGCTGATGAAGGACGGCACGAAGCTGGTGGACGAGCTGGCGGTGGCGAACGCCCACCCGCTCGGCGCCAAACCCTTCGGGCGGGAGGACTACATCCGCAAGTTCCGCATCCTCACCGACGGCATCATCACGGCGCGGGAGGCAAACCGTTTCATCGAGGTGGCGCAGGAACTGCCGCAGCTGGCGGCGGGCGACCTGCATTTGCTGAACGTGGCACTGCCGGCGGGCACGCTGCTCGTGGGCAAGCCTGGCATCTTTTGATCAAGGAGGCAGATGGATGGATGAAATTGTCCCCGCCGCCAGCTTCAAGCCCAAGAAGTCGGTGGCGCTGTCCGGCGTGGTGGCCGGCAACACGGCGGTGTGCACGGTTGGGCGCACCGGCAACGACCTGAACTACCGCGGCTACGATATTCTCGACATCGCCGAGGTCTGCGAGTTCGAGGAGATCGCCCATCTGCTGGTGCACGGCACGCTGCCGAACATGGCCCAGCTGACCGCGTACAAGACCAAGCTGCGCGAATTGCGTGGCCTGCCGGTGGCGGTGAAGGAGGTGCTGCGGGCGATCCCCGCCGCCGCCCACCCGATGGACGTGATGCGCAGCGGCGTCTCGGCGCTGGGTTGCGTGCTGCCGGAAAAGGACGACCACCACACCGCCGGCGCCCGCGACATCGCCGACCGGCTGCTGGCCAGCCTGGGATCGATGCTGCTGTATTGGTACCACTGGTCGCATAACGGCCGCGAGGTCAACGTCGAGACCGACGACGACAGCATCGGCGGGCATTTCCTGCACCTGCTGCACGGCCGGCCGCCCTCGGCGGACTGGGTGCGAGCGATGCACACCTCGCTGAACCTCTATGCCGAGCACGAGTTCAATGCCTCGACCTTCACCTGCCGCGTGGTGGCGGGCACGGGCAGCGATATGTACTCGGCGATCTGCGGCGGCATTGGCGCGTTGCGCGGACCCAGGCACGGCGGCGCCAACGAGGCGGCGTTCGAGACGCAGAAGCGCTATGTCACCGCGAACGAGGCGGAAGCCGACATCCGCCATCGCATGGAGGCGAAGGAGGTCGTCATCGGCTTTGGCCATCCGGTCTACACCATCGCCGATCCGCGCAACCAGGTGATCAAGGGCGTGGCGAGGCACCTGTCGGAGACGGCGACCTCGATGCACATGTTCGAAATCGCCGAGCGCATCGAACAGGTGATGATGCAGACCAAGCGGATGTTCCCGAACCTCGACTGGTACAGCGCGGTTTCCTACCACATGCTCGGCGTGCCGACGGAGATGTTCACGCCGCTGTTCGTGATGGCGCGCACCGCGGGCTGGAGCGCGCACGTGATCGAGCAGCGCATCGACGGCAAGATCATCCGCCCGACGGCGAACTACACCGGCCCGGACCACGTTCCCTTCGTGGCGCTCTCCAAGCGCTGAGTCACGACCGGCCACGCACGCGCCGCGGCAGCCATGCCGCGGCGCTTTTTTTGGCGATGGCCGCAAGTAACGGTCGCTTTTTATTGACACGGGCCAGCGGGACGCGGATAGCGGAAGCAGCCCGCCCCTGGCCGATTCGCAGCACGGCGAACACGCATCGGATGGCGGGTACCACAGGGAAGGTACGGTCGATGGGCCGCAGTCTCGTCCGCAAAGAGCGCAATCAGCCGCGCGGCGACGCCGACGGGAAACGCGCCATGGCGTGTCCAGGACTTGAATATGCGTCCAACCTGCGCCGTCAGGGCCTGCGGTCACAGCCGCTTCATGCGCATCGATGTCGGCGGTGCCTGCATGTTGCGGAGCCGGCCGCATTGCGGCCGGTCAGGTAATCAGCGTCCTCCACCACGGCAAACAAGGAGTTTCCTGACGTGACCACCGAAACGACGGAGACCCGCCTGAGCGCCATGGCGCTGGCGGTCAGGGCCGCGACCAAGAAGGCCGCGACCAGAACGGCCGCACCAAAGAAAGCCGCACCGAAGAAGGCTGCGGTGAAGAAGCCGGCGGCGAAGGCCGCGCCGACGAAGGCGGCGGCCAGCAAGACCACTTCCCGCGCTGCGGCGAAGAAGACCGTCGCGCCGAAGCAGGCCACCCGCAGCGCGGCAGCCAAAAAGGCCGCACCCAAAAAGGCCGCACCCAAGAAGGCCGCACCCAAAAAGGCCGCACCGAAGAAGGCCGTCGCGCCGAAGCAGGCCACCCGCAGCGCGGCGCCGGCCAAGGTCGCGCCGACCAGGGCCGCCGCGAAGAAGGTGGCGCCGAAGAAAACCGCAGCGAAGCAGGCCGCCCCGACCAAGGCTCCGGCAAAGGCGGCGAAGAAGGTCGTCGCCAAGGCGCCGGCGAAGCGCGTCATCACCCGCCGCAAGAAGACTGACGTGTTGCCGCCGGCAACGACCGAAGGGGCGTCGGGCGGCAGCGAAACGGCTTCCTGAGGGGAGCCGCGCCCGGCGGCAGGCGCCCGGCCGGGCCAGTGGGCCTACCGGGTTGGCGCCCACCGGGTTGGCGCCCACCGGGTTGGCGTCGGTGATGGGAAGCAAGGCCGGGGCGCTGGAGAAGCTGTCGCGGCGTCGGGGCGATGGGGCGGCGGGTCCCTCGGCCCCTGGGCCTTGCTTCACCTCGGCGGCCCGATGAGCGCCGCCGCATACGCCGCTGGCGTTTCGATCAATGCCCGTGCCGCCATCAGGTCGCTGTCGTGCCCCTCCGCCGCCGGGCAGGCGTTGCGGATTTGCAGCACCTCCGCCGGCGGCAGCGGCGCCCGCGCGGCGCGGTGGCGGCGCAGCGCCGGCTCCATGGCGGACTGCCCCTTCGACAGATCGGCCAATTGCCGGGTCAGCGCATCGACACCCAGGCTGGTGCAAACCTGCGGCAGCACCCCCAGACCCTGGATCGGCCAACCCAGCGGCGCCAGCACGCGGCTCCAGGTGATCAGCAACTCGCCGCCATCCGGCAGCGGGGCGATGGTCTGCACCAGTCCCTTGCCGAGGGTGGAACTGCCCACCACCACCGCCCGCCGCTGGTCGGCCAGCGCGGCGGCCAGGATTTCGGCGGCGCTGGCCGAGCGGCCGTCCACCATCACCACCGCTGGCAGGCCGCGTGCAAGGTCGGCACCATCGGCGCGGAAGTCGTGCGCGGCGGCGGGGTCGCGCCCGGCCGTCATCGCCACCACCCCTTCGGGGATCAACGTGCCGGCCGCCGCCACCGCCTGCCGCAGCAGGCCGCCACGGTTGCCGCGCAGGTCGAGCACCAGGCCACGCGGTGGCCGCGGGCCGGCCAGGCCGCGGCCGATTTCGTGCGCCAGCCGCGCGCCGGTATCGCTGGCGAAGCCGGTTACCCGCAGCAGCAGCAGCTCGCCACTGCGCGCCGCCACCACCGTCTCCGGTGGCACCAGGGCGCGTTGCATCTCGACGCTGCGGCCGCGGCCGTCATGGCCGCGCAGCGACACCACCACGCGGGTTCCCTCCGGTCCGGCCAGCAGCGCATTGACCGATTCCAGGTCGGCGCCCTCGGTGGCCTGCCCATCCACGGCCAGGATGACGTCGCCCGGCCGGATGCCCTGCGCCGCGGCCGGTCCGTCGGCCGCCACATCCTGCACCAGGAAGCTGCCGCCGCGCCGCGCCACCTGCACGCCGATGCCGGCCCGCCCGGCCCGGCGCAGCCGGTCGTCGGCGGCCTCGGACGGCGGCGCGTAGCGCGAATACGGGTCCAGATGGTTGAACAACTCGTCGAAGAAGCTGCGCAGCACGCCTTGGGTGCCGGCCTTGCGCACCGCGTCCGAGGCATCCCAACCGGCCCGCACCAGTTGCGCCGTCGCTTCGCCCCAGCCCTCGGCGTCATCGGGTTCGGGCGGGGCGCGGGCCAGCAGGCCGCGCTGGCCGGCGGTCAGCCGCAGGGTGCCGTCGCGCAGCTCCACCGACAGCCGCGCGTCCAGGGTGGTAAGTCCGCGCAGCCCCCACAGCGCAAGCTGCCAGGCGGGCACTTCCTCCAGCGTGCGCGGCACCATGAAGGCAAGCGCCGAGGCGGTGACCTGCGCCACCAGCTTCTGGTCCAGGGCCTGCCCGGGCATGAAGGGTTCGGCCGACGCGGGCAGCGCGAACAGCAGCAGCAACAGGAGCGAAGCAGTCCTCACCGTCGCAGGGAGCGTCCCCTCCCCGGTGCGGCACTTTCCAGGATGTGGAACACCAGGCCGCCGGTCACCGGGCTGGCTTCGGCCAGCCGCACCTCGACTTCCTGCGCCAGGCGATAGGTGATGCGGGTGCGCCGGCCGGACAACGTTTGCGTTGCCTCCTCATGGAACCAGAAATCGTCTTGCAGGGTTGACACGGGGACCAGTCCGCTGGCGCCACTGCCGGTTACTGTAACGAAAAGACCGAACCGGGTCACCCCGGAAATACGCGCCGCGAACAGCGATCCGATCTTGTCTGCCATGAACGCGGCGAGGTAGCGGTCGATCGCGTCGCGCTCGGCCAGCGCCGCCCGCCGCTCGGTGGCGGTGATGTGCTCCGCCCAGTCGGCCAGATGCGGCGGCTCGGCGGCGTCCATCGCGCCCTCGCCCAGATGCAGCCCGCGCACCAGCGCGCGGTGCACCAGCAGGTCGGCGTAGCGGCGGATCGGGCTGGTGAAATGCGCATAGCGGGCCAGCGCCAGTCCGAAATGGCCGATATTGTCGGTGGCGTAGGCGGCCTGCGACTGGCTGCGCAGCATCACCTCGTTGACCAGCGAGGATTGTTCCGTGCCGGCGACTTTCTTCAGCACCCGGTCGAGGTCGCGCGGGTGCAACTGGTTGCCGGGCGGCAGGGAAATGTCGAGCGTGCGCAGGAAGCCGCGCAGCGCCTCCAGCTTTTCGTCCGACGGCGGGGCGTGCACGCGGTACACGCAGGGCTGGCGCAGCCGCTCCAGTTCCTCGGCGGCGCACACATTGGCCAGCACCATGAATTCCTCGATCAGCCGGTGGCTGTCGAGGCGTGGGCGCGGGGCAACCTCCGCCACCCGGCCGGCATCGTCCAGCACCACCCGCCGTTCGGGCAGGTCGAGGTCCAGGGTGCCGCGGGCGTCGCGGGCGGCCAGCAGCACGCGGAAGGCGGCATACAGAACCGGCACCGGCAGGCCGAGATCGGCGCCCGCATCCTGCGCGTCCTGCACCTGTTGATAGGTGAGTCTTGCGGCGCTGCGCATCAGCCCACGGCCGAAGCGGTGGGCGGTTTTGCGCCCGGCGGCGTCCACCCGCATGTCCACGAACAGGCAGCCGCGATCCTCGCCCGGGCGCAGGCTGCACCAGCCGTTCGACAGCGCCTCCGGCAGCATGGGCACCACGCGGTCGGGGAAGTAGCAGGAATTGCCGCGGGTGCGGGCGGCGCGGTCCAAAGCGGAGTCGGGGCGGACATAATGGGCCACGTCGGCGATCGCCACCAGCAGGCGGAACCCGTCGTCCTCGGCGGCGGCGAACACCGCGTCGTCGAAGTCGCGGGCGTCCTCGCCGTCGATGGTCACCAGCGGGATGTCGCGCAGGTCGGTGCGCCCGTCCACGGCCACGCCCCGTGCGCGTTCCGCCTCGGCGACGGCGGCGGCGGGGAACTCGACCGGGATGTCGTGGGTGTGAATAACCACCAGGCTGACCGAGCGGGCATCGCCCATGTTGCCCAGCCGTTCGAGCACCCGCGCCGGCTTCAGCCCGTAGCCGGCGGAGGGCAGGGGGGCGGCCAGCACGATCTCGCCGGTCTGGGCCTCGCCTTCGGCGCCGGGTGGCACCGTCCATTCGCCCTTGGAGCGGCGGTCGGTGGGCACGATGCGCCCGCCGCCGCCATGCGGCGCGGGGTGGAACACGCCCAGCACCCGGCCGGGCGCGTCGGTCAGGCGCTTGAGGGTGCGGCCTTCGTATTTGCCCGGGCCGATCGGGGTCAGGCGGGCCAGCACCCGCTCGCCGGGGGCCAGCGCCGGGCGGCCGCGCGGTTCGGCGGCCATCAGCACCAGCGGCGGCGGGCCATCGCCCTCCCAGCCGACCGGGCGGGCGATGGCATCGCCGTCCGGATCGGTGCCGGTGATCTGCACCACCATCGCGTCGGGCAGCCGCCCGGGGGCGGCGACCCGGCGGCGGCCGGCGGGGGCCACCTCACCACCGGCGGCCACGTCCTTCAGCAGGTCGCGCAGTTCCAGGCGCTGGTCCGACGACAGGCCGAATTCCCGGGCGATTTCGCGCTTGCCGACGCGGCCGGGCGATTCACGCACGAAACGCCGGATGGCATCGCGGCTGGGCAGTTCGGGCGGATCGCGGGGCTTGCGCGCCATCGGCTAGGTTCCGGGGGAGGGGGTCGCTGCGGTCATCCCGCCTTGCGCGCCGGCGCCGTCTTTGCTTCTGCCTTTTTGGGGGCTGCCTTTTTGGGAGCTGCCTTTTTGGGGGCTGCCTTTTTGGGAGCTGCTTTTTTCGCGGGGGCCTGCTTGGTCGCCGGCGCCGCCCGTTTCGCCGCCGCCGGCTTCTCCGCCGGCGCCGTCTCCTTCCTGGCCGGCGCTTTCTTCGCCGCCGCCTTCTTCGCCGCGCCCTTGCCGCCGCGCGGTTTCATCGCCTTGCCCTTCTCGGCCAGCAGCGCCACCGCCTCGGGCAGGGTGATCGCGTCCATCTCCACGTCACGCGGCAGGTTGGCGATCCGGTTGCCGTGCTGGGCATAGGGCCCGAACCGGCCCTTGCGCACCAGCACCGGCTCGTGGTCCGCCGGGTGCGGCCCCAGCGCGCGCACGCTGGCCAGTTTTTTGGCCAGCAGGTCCACCGCCCGGTTCAGCCCGATCACCAGCACGTCGTCATCGCGGTCCAGCGAGGCGAATATGCCGCCCATCTTCACGAACGGCCCGAACCGCCCCAACCCCGCCTCGATCGGCTCCTGGCTCTCCGGGTGAATGCCGACGATGCGCGGCAGCGACAGCAGCGCCAGCGCCTGCTCCAGGGTGACGCTGTCGCCGTCCATGCCCTTGGGCAGGCTGGTGCGTCTGGGCTTGCTCTTGCTGCCCTCGATCTGATCGCCCTGCTGCGCATACACGCCGTACGGGCCGCGCCGGACGGTGATTTCCTCGCCGGTCTCCGGGTGGTTGCCGAGGGCGCGCATGCCCTCCTTCAGCGTGTCGCCGCCCTCCTCGGCCGAATCGATCGCCAGCCGCCGCGTGTACTGGCAGCCCGGATAGTTCGAGCAGCCGATGAAACTGCCGTGCCGGCCGAGTTTGAGTCCCAGCCGGCCGCCGCCGCAGGCCGGGCAGCTGCGCGGGTCGGACCCATCATCGCGCGGGGGGAAGAAATGCTCGCCGAGGTCGCGGTCCAGGGCGGCGATCACGTCACCGATCTTGAGGTCGCGGGTCCCCTCGACGGCGCGCGAGAATTCCTCCCAGAACGCCCGCATCACCGCCCGCCAGTCCGCCCGGCCGCCGGAGATGTCGTCGAGCTGCTCCTCCAGGCTGGCGGTGAAGCCGGTGTCGACATAGCGGTTGAAGAAGCTGACCAGGAAGGCGGTGACCAGCCGGCCGCGGTCCTCGGGGACGAAACGCTTGCGGTCCAGCCGCACATATTTGCGGTCCTGCAGCACCGACAGGATGGAGGCGTAGGTGGAGGGCCGGCCGATGCCCAGCTCCTCCATTTTCTTCACCAGGCTGGCTTCCGAATAGCGCGGCGGCGGCTGGGTGAAATGCTGGTCGGCGGTCACCCAGGTTTCCGCCGGGCCATGCGTCAGCGGGTCGCGCTCGCGCATCGGCGGCAGCATGCGGTCGGTGTCGTCGGCGCCGGCTTCGCCCGGCACGTCGTCCTGGTCCTCGCGGTACAGCTTGAGGAACCCGTCGAAGGCCATGATCGAGCCGGTGGCGCGCAGCACCGGCCCTTTCGGCCTGGCGTCGGCCACGTCCACCGCCACCTGGTCGAACTCGGCCGACTGCATCTGGCTGGCCACCGCCCGCTTCCAGACCAACTCATACAGCCGGCGCTGGTCGGCGTTGAGATGCTGGGCGACGCTGTCGGGGGTGCGGGCGATTTCGGTCGGCCGGATCGCCTCATGCGCCTCCTGGGCGTTCTTGGCGCGGCTGATGTATTCGCGCGCCGCCGCCGGCAGGTATTTCGGCCCGTAGGCGCCCTGCACATGTTCGCGGATCGCCGCCACCGCCTCGGCCGCCATCTGCACGCCGTCGGTGCGCATATAGGTGATCAGGCCGACCGTCTCGCCCTCGATGTCCATCCCCTCATACAGCTGCTGCGCCAGCCGCATGGTCTGCTGGGCGCCGAAGCCGAGTTTGCGCGACGCCTCCTGCTGCAACGTGGAGGTGGTGAACGGCGCCGGCGGGTTGCGCCTGACGCGCTTGCGCTCGACCGAGGCGACGCTGAACGTGCCGGATTCGACCGCGGCGCGCGCCCGCAGCGCCGATGCCGCGTCCGGCAGGTCGAACTGCTCGAGCTTCTTGCCGTCCAGCTGGGTCAGCCGGGCGGTGAAGGGCGCGCCGGCGGGGGTCAGGAAGGTCGCCTCGACGGTCCAGTATTCGCGCGCCCGGAACGCCTCGATCTCGGCCTCGCGCTCGCAGATCAGCCGCAGCGACACCGACTGCACCCGCCCGGCGCTGCGGCTGCCCGGCAGCTTGCGCCACAGCACCGGCGACAGGGTGAACCCCACCAGGTAATCCAGCGCGCGGCGGGCCAGATAGGCTTCGATCAGCGGCTGGTCGAGCTCGCGCGGGTGCTCGATGGCGTAGCGAATGGCGCTGCGGGTGATCTCGTTGAAGGTGATCCGCCGCACCTCGACGCCCTTCAGCGCCCGCTGCGCTTCCAGCATGGCGCGCACATGCCAGCTGATCGCCTCGCCCTCGCGGTCGGGGTCGGTGGCCAGATACAGGGTTTGGGCGCCCTTCAGGGCCTTGGCGATGGCGGCCACCTGGCGGGTACCGCGATCGTCGGCTTCCCAGTCCATCTCGAAATCCTGCTCCGGGCGGACGCTGCCATCCTTGGGCGGCAGATCGCGCACATGCCCGAAGCTGGCCAGCACGGTGAACCGGCTGCCCAGATATTTGTTGATGGTCTTTGCCTTGGCTGGCGACTCAACGACGACGACGTCCGTCATGCGGTCCTGTTCCCGGGGAGGCGGCGGCGCTCGGGACGCGCCTAATGACCGGGATCGGCGACCAATGCAACCGTATTCCCCGGCTGCATCTCCACCCGACCGGCGACTTCCAGCATCAGCAACACCGCCATCACCGCGCCGGGCGTCAACTGGGAGCGGCGGATCAGCTCGTCAACCGGGGTGGCGGACGGGCCGAGCAAACCCAGGATTCGCGTCTGTGTCCCGGCGGCGTCGGCCGGGTCCTCCGGCGGCGGCGCCGACGGTTCCAGGAAGCTCCCGCGCCGGGGGAACGCCACCCCGCCGCCCAGTCCGGCGCCCGGGTGCTCGGGCAGGTTCTCCAGCACGTCGGCCGCCGTCTCCACCATCGTCGCCCCCTGGCGGATCAGGTCGTTGGCGCCACGGCAGCGCGGGTCGAGCGGCGATCCCGGCACCGCGAACACCTCCCGCCCGGCCTCCTGCGCCTGCCGGGCGGTGATCAGGCTGCCCGAGCGCAGCGCCGCCTCCACCACCACCACGCCCAGCGACAGGCCGGAGATGATGCGGTTGCGGCGGGGGAAATGGCGGGCCTGCGGGGCGGTGCCGGGCGGCGCCTCGGCCACCACCGCGCCGGTGCGGGCGATCCGCGCCTGCAAGTCGGCATGCTCGGGCGGATAGGGCACGTCGATGCCGCCGGCGACGCAGGCCACGGTGGCGCCGGTCCGCAGCGCCCCCGCATGCGCCGCCGCGTCGATGCCGCGCGCCAGCCCGGACACCACCACCAGCCCGGCGGCGGCCAGGTCCTCGGCCATCGCATCGGCCAGACGCTGGCCGTTGGCCGAGGCGTTGCGGCTGCCCACCATGGCCACCGCCCGCTGGTCCAGCACTTCCGGGCGGCCCTGCACGGTCAGCACGGAAGGCGCGTCATCCAGCAAGGCGAGCAGCCGGGGGTAGCCGGGTCCATCCACGAACAGCAGGGCCGCCCGGGCGCGGCCGGCCTGCTCCAGTTCCCGCTCGGCGTCGTCGCGGCCGGGTATGACGGGGGCGCGGTCGCGTCCGCCGGCGCGGGCCAGACCGGGCAGCGCGTCCAGGGCGGCGGCGGCGCTGCCATAGCGGCGCAGCAGCCGGCGATAGGTGATGGCGCCAACCCCTTCGGTGCGGGCGAGACGGAGGCGGTCGAGATCCTCGCTCATGTCCCCCCGCCGATGCGCGGCTCGGTGCCGGCCAGCAGGCGGCGGATATTGGCGTGGTGGCGGCCGACGATCAGCGCCGCGGTGACCATCACCAGCGCCTCGACCGGCAGCTTCGTGCCGATCAGCGCCCCGATCACCGGCGCGGCGAGGCAGGCGGCCAGCGCGCTGGCCGAGGAAATGCGGGTGGCCAGGGCGGTGCCCAGCCAGACCAGGGCGGCGCCCAGCCCGGCCAGTGGCGCGGCGGCCAGCAGCACCCCCAGCCCGGTCGCCACCCCCTTGCCGCCCTTGAAGCCGAGCCAGACCGGAAACAGGTGGCCGAGGATGGCGCCCAGCCCGGCGACCGCCAAACCGGTATCCCCCGCCGCCCAGCCGCCGATCAGCACCGCCGCCGCGCCCTTGGCGGCGTCCAGCAGCAGCGTCGCCGCGGCCAGCCCCTTGCGGCCGGTGCGCAGCACGTTGGTGGCGCCGATATTGCCCGAGCCGATCCGGCGGATGTCGCCCAGCCCCGCCACCCGGGTCAGCACCAGGCCGAACGGGATGGAGCCGAGCAGGTAGCCCAGCACAACCAGCGAAAACAGCAGGATCATGGCGATGGTCTTTCGGCGGCGGGCGCGCTGGCGAGCCGGCGGTACAGCACCGCCGCCGCCGGCACCACGAACAGCGGCGCGGCATGTATAACGATCCGCCCGATCTGGAAAAACTGCGTCAGCACCAGCGCCACCGCCACCAGGGCCGGGATCATCAGCAGGTCCACCGGGCGGAATATCCCAACGGGTCGCCACCGCGCGCCGGGCCGGCGGGGACCGCCGACATGGCCGACCAGCCCAAGGCCAAGCAGCAGGGCGGTCGGCCACAGGTTCAGGAGCACGCCGCGCGCCGAAACCTGGGCCGCGAGGTTGACCCGCAGCGTCTCCAGATAGCCGCCCGGCTCCAGCTGGTAGCTGTTGCCCGGCAGATGCAGGAGGGCGATCGCCGCCGCATAGATCGCCAGCGCCGCCATTGCCGTGGCCCACTGCGCCCCCAGGGCGGCACGATCGGCGCGCGAGGTGGCGCAGCGCAGCGTCAGCCACAGGGCGAAGACGATGACGATCTTCTCGTTGATGAAGGGCGCCGGCAGCAGCAACAGGGCAAAGCCGCGCCGGCTGGGCAGCCAGTAAAGGCCCGCCGTGACCAGCAGGATCGCCAGCGGGTCGATGGCGAAAAACTGGCTGTACCAGCACAGCACGAACAGCAGCGCGGCGGCCAGCAGGGCGGTGGCGGCGTCCTGGCCGGCGCGGTCGCGGGCCAGCCGGTAGGTCGCGTACAGCGTGCCGACCAGCGACAAATAGGACAGAAAGGCCAGCGCCGCGGTGGCGCGCACCACGTACGGCGACAGACCGGCGGCGGTATTGGTGAGCTGCAACGGCGGCAGGCCAAAATAGAACGGCACCGCGGCCAGCACCGACAGTACCCGGTAGCCATAGGGCGAACCGGGAATGGCCCCGCCCGGCAGCCCGAGCAGGCCGAGCAGGAAGGGCGTGTAGTCGTCGCGCGGCACCGTCTCGAACAGCGTGAGCCGGGTGATGACGAAGAAGAACGGCAGCAACCCGGCCGCCAGCACCGCCACCGTGGCGGTGCCGCGCAGCCAGCCGCCCGGCGAAACCGCGTTTGGCGCCGGCGTTGGCGGCTTGCCGCTCATCTCACCGTCCGTCATGCGTGAACACACGTCGCCCGTTCTTCCAGGTGCCGAGCACCCGCCCTTCCAGCGCCCGCCCGTCGAACGGGGTGTTCTGCGCCTTGCCCGGCAGGGTGCCGGCCTCCACCTGCCAGGCGCGTTCCGGGTGGAACAGGCACAGATCGGCCGCCGCGCCCGGGGCCAGGGTGCCGGCCGCGCTGCCCAGCAGCCGCGCCGGCCGCACGGTGAGCAGCGCCAGGGCGGCGGCAAGGTCCAGCCCGCCGCCATGCACCTGCGCCAGAGTCACCGCCAGCAGCGTCACCAGCCCGCTGCCGCCGGCGGCGGCCTGGGCGAAGGGCAGACGCTTGTCGTCGGCATCGCGCGGCTGGTGGTCGCTGGCCACCGCGTCGATGGTGCCGTCGGTCAGCGCCGCCGCCACCGCCAGGCGGTCGGCCTCGCGGCGCAGCGGCGGCGACAGCTTGGCATAGGTGCGGAAATTGCCGATCGCCGTCTCGTTCAGGTCGAAATAGGGGGGGGCGGTGTCGCAGGTGACCGCCAGGCCCTCATCTTTGGCCCGGCGGATCAGGTCGAGCACCTCCCCGGTCGAGACATGGGCGAAATGCACCGCCCCGCCGGTCATTTTCGCCAGCATGATGTCGCGCGCCACGATGATCGCCTCGGCCTCGGCCGGAATGGCGGGCAGACCCAGCCGGGTCGCCAGTTCGCCGCTGGTGGCGGCGCCGCCGGCGGCCAGGCTCGGGTCCTCCGGGTGCTGCACGATCCGCCCGCCGACGCCGCGCGCATAGGCCAGCGCCAGCGCCATCAGCCGCGCCGGGCGGATGGTGCGCGCGCCATCGGTGAACGCCGCCGCCCCGGCCTCGCGCAGCAGCCCAAGCTCGGCCAGTTCCTCGCCCCGGCAGCCGCGGGTGACGGCGCCGTACGGCAGAATGTCCAGGCTGCCGGTTTCGATGCCGCGCGCCACCAGCAGCCGCACGATCGCCGGGTCGTCGACCGCCGGCGCGGTGTCGGGCAGGGCGGCCAGCGTGGTGATGCCGCCGGCGGCGGCGGCCTGGGCGGCGGAGGCGATGGTTTCGCGGTACTCAAAACCCGGCTCGCCGAGGGCGGCGCGCATGTCCACCAGCCCCGGGCACAGCACCGCCCCGCCGCCATCCACTGTCGCCACCCCGTCCGGCCGGCCGAGCCGGGCGCCGAGATCGGCTATCCTTCCCGCCCGGATCAGCAACTCGCCCGGCTGGTCGAGGCCGCTGGCGGGGTCGATCAGGCGGACGTTGACGATCAGCGTGTCAGACATTGCGGCGCGACCGGCGCGACAGGATATCCAGCACGGCCATGCGCACCGCCACCCCCATTTCCACCTGTTCGCGGATGACGCTGCGGGCCGGGTCGTCGGCCACCTCGCTGTCGATTTCCACGCCGCGATTCATCGGGCCGGGATGCATCACCAGCGCGTCCGGCTTTGCCCAGGCGAGCTTGGCCGCGTCCAGCCCGTAGAAGCGGAAGAATTCGCGCGCGCTCGGCACCAGGCCGCTGGCCATGCGCTCCTTCTGCAAACGCAGCGCCATGACGATATCGACGCCGTGCAGCCCTTCCTGCATGTCGTGAAACACCTCCACCCCCAGCCGTTCGGCGGCCGGGGGAATCAGGGTGGGCGGGCCGATCACCCGCACCTGGCTGCCCATGGTGGTGAGCAGATGGATGTTCGACCGCGCCACCCGGCTGTGCAGCACGTCACCACAGATCGCCACCACCAGCCCCTCCAGCCGGCCACGCCGGCGGCGGATGGTGAGCGCGTCCAGCAGCGCCTGGGTAGGATGCTCATGGGTGCCGTCGCCGGCGTTGATCACCGCGGCATCCACTTTCTGTGCCAGCAGCGCCGGCGCGCCGGACTGGTCGTGGCGCACCACCAGCAGATCGCAATGCATGGCGTTCAGGGTGGCCGCGGTGTCCAGCAGCGTCTCGCCCTTGTTCACGCTGCTGGTGGAAACCGACATGTTGATCACATCGGCGCCAAGCCGCTTGCCGGCCAGCTCGAAACTGGTGCGGGTGCGGGTGGAATCCTCGAAGAACAGGTTGATCAACGTGCGCCCGCGCAGCAGGTCGCGCTGGGTCTTGCCGGAGCGGTTGAGCAGCACATAACTCTCGGCCACGTCCAGCATGGCGGCAATCTGCGGCGGGTGAAGGCCCTCGATCTGGAGGAGGTGGCGCAAGGGGGAATGGTCCGGTGAAGTTTGCGGGCGGACGTTAGACAGCAAGCACAAGCAAGGCCAGAGGCTTTGCCCCTGGACCCCACCAAGGGGCAGTGGCCCCTTGGAACCCGTTACTTAAGATAAGGCAGATTCGATGCGGGCCAGGGACTCTAAACGGCCTAGCGCCACCAGCACCGCGTCGATGCCGGGGCTGACCGTGCTGCCGGTCAATGCCGCGCGCAGCGGCTGCGCCACCGTGCCCATCTTACGGCCGGTGCGCTCGGCATAGGCCCGCAGCGCCGCGTCCAGGCCGGCCGGGGAGAAATCCGTCTCCGCCAGCGCCGCCCCGACCTCGCGCAGCATCAGCCGGTTCTCCGCGGTTAACAGCGCCGCCGCCTTCGGCTCCATTGGCAAGGGCAGGGGGTGCAACAGAAAAGCCGCGGAATCAGCGAGTTCCACCAGCGTCTTCGCCCGCTCCTTGAGCTGCGGCAGCAGCGCCCGGACGCGGTGCGCCGCATCGGTGCCGAGTGCCAGACCGGGAAGGTGCGCCAGCCGTTCCAGCACGTCGCGCGCCAGCCGGTCGTCGTCGGCGGCGCGAATCCATACGCCGTTCACATGCGCCAGCTTGGCATAGTCCATCCGGCTCGGGGCGCGGCCGACGCCGTCGATGTCGAACAGCCGGATCGCCTCGGCGCGTGACAGGATTTCGGCGTCGCCGTGCCCCCAGCCCAGGCGCAGCAGGTAGTTGCACAGCGCCTCGGGCAGATAGCCCATGGTGCGGAATTCCGTCACCGACTGCGCCCCGTGCCGCTTGGAGAGCTTGGCCCCGTCCGCCCCATGGATCAGCGGGATATGAGCGAAACGCGGCTTGTCCCAGCCCATCGCCTCATACACCTGCACCTGGCGGAAGGTGTTGGTCAGATGGTCGTCGCCGCGGATGACGTGGGTGATGCCCATGTCGTGGTCGTCCACCACCACGGCGTGCAGGTAGGTGGGCGAGCCGTCGCTGCGCAGGATGATCATGTCGTCCAGTTCGGCGTTGCCGACGCGCACTTCGCCTTGCACCAGATCGTCCACCACCGTTTCGCCCTCGCGCGGGGCGCGCAGGCGGATGACGAAGGGGGCGCCGGCGGGTGCCTCGGCGGGGTCGCGGTCGCGCCAGGGGCTGTCGATGCGCAGGCTGCGGCCCTCGGCCTTGGCCTGTTCGCGCAGGAGGTTCAGTTCGGCCGCGGTCAGGAAGCAGCGATAGCCGTGGCCGGCGGCGAGCATCTGCTGCGCGACCTCGGCATGGCGGGCCTGCCGGGTGGACTGGAAGATGGGGGCCTCGTCGGTTTCCAGGCCCAGCCAGGCCAGCCCGTCCAGGATCACGTCGGTTGCCGCCGCGGTGCTGCGTTCGCGGTCGGTATCCTCGATGCGCAGCAGGAAAGCGCCGCCGTGGTGCCGGGCAAAAAGATAGTTGAACAACGCAGTACGCGCCCCCCCGATATGCAGCAGGCCGGTAGGCGAAGGAGCAAAACGAGTACGAACGATCATCACGGATTCCGTCTAAGTAGCGGGGTCCAGGGGTCAACCGACCCCTGGCGGGTCCAGGGCAGCGCCCTGGCCTTGCTTTCTTCCTACCAGCATATGGCAGACGTAGCGTAACACCCATGCAACTTCGTGCCGCCAGGGCGGTCGCCTGGGCCGACGCCGAGCGCGGCCGGTTCTTCCTGTGGTTGCCGGTGCTGATGACCGCCGGCGCGGTGGTGTTTTTCGCGTGCCACCGCGACCCGCCGCTATGGCTGGCCCCGGCCCTGCTGGTTGTCACCCTGACTGTTTTGGTGGCGTCCTGGCCGCGCGCCCTGCCGCGCGCCGTCGCGGCGGCGGTGTTCGCGGCCACGCTGGGCTTCGCCGCCGCCGCGCTTGCCACCTGGCGGGCGCCGCCGCTGATGGAGGTGCCCAGCCGCGCCGTCATCGCCGAGGGCATCGTGCGCGCGGTCGAACCGTTGCCGGAGGGCCGCCGGGTGACGCTGGAGGCGGTAAGGCTGGATGGCGGTGCCCCGCAAGCCCGGCTGGTGCGTATCCGCCTGCGCGGCAACGACGCCACGCCGGTTGCCACCGGCGACGCGCTGCGGGTGCGGGCGCTGCTGATGCGGCCGGCGCCGCCGGCCTATCCGGGTGCCTGGGACCTTCAGCGGGACGCTTTCTATGAGGGTTTCGGCGCGTTCGGCACCGCGCTCGGCGCCTCGGCGCGGCTGGCCGAGGGTGAGCCGCCGGGCCTGACCCGGCCGCTGCAACGCCTGCGCGAGACCATTGCCGGGCGGGTGGGGGCGGTGCTGTCGGGCAGCACCGGCGCCATCGCCACCACCATGTTGACCGGGCTGACCAGCGCCATTCCGGAATCCGACCGCCGGGCCTTCCGCGACTCCGGGCTGGCGCATCTGCTGGCCATTGCCGGGCTGCATATCGGCATCGTCATGGGGCTGTGCTTCGGCGCGGTCAGGCTGGGGCTGGCGCTGTGGGAATGGGCGGCGCTGCACTGGCCGACCAAGCAGATCGCCGCGCTGGCGGCGCTGGCAGCGGCCGCGGGTTATATGCTGTTGACCGGCGCGCATGTGCCGGTGCAGCGCAGCTTCGCCATGGCCTGCCTGTTCACCCTCGGCGTGGTGGCGGGGCGGCGGGCGCTGTCGCTGCGCGGGCTGGCGCTGGCCATGGCGGCGCTGGTGCTGGTGGAGCCGCACCAGGTGATGGGGGTGAGCTTCCAGATGAGCTTCTCCGCCGTGCTGGCGCTGATCGTCGGCTATGAGGCGCTGCGTCCCTGGCTGATGCGCCTGCGCGGCGAGGGGTCATGGGCCGGGCGCCTGCGCAACGACGTGGCGGCGCTGGCGCTGACGGCGGCGCTGGCCGGCACGTTCTCGGCGCCGTTCGCGGCGTATCATTTCGGTCAGGCGCAGATTTACAACGTGCTGGCCAACATGGTGGCGGTGCCGCTGACGGCGCTGCTGGTCATGCCGGCGGGGTTGCTTTCCCTGCTGCTGATGCCGCTGGGGGCGGAGGCGGTGGCGCTGATGCCGATGGGTTGGGGGGTGGATGCGGTGCTGTGGGTGGCCCGCACGGTTTCCGCCTGGCCGGGTGCCACGGTGATGGTACCGCACATGCCGGCCTGGGGGCTGGCGGTGGTGGGTTTGGGTTTTGCCTGGGCGGGGCTGTGGCGGACCCGGCTGCGTTTCGCCGGCTGGGGGTTGGTGGCGCTCGGGCTGGCCTCGCCGGTCTTCGCCCCGCCGCCCGACCTGCTGATGTCGGCCGATGGGCGGATGGCCGGGCTGCGCGCCGAGGACGGCATGTATGTGCAGACCGCCGGCAGCCCGGCGCGGTTCACTCTGGAGTCGTGGCAGGTGCTGTGGCGTTCGCGGCTGGTGCAGCCGCTGGGCTGCGGCCGCGCGCCGTGCGAATTGCAGGCCCGTCCCGATGGCCCGCGGGCGCTGCTGGTGCGCGGCGACCCGCCGGACAGCGCCTGCGCCGCCGCGGTGGTGCTGTCGCTGGAGCCGGTGCGGCTGGAATGCGCGGTGAGGCGGCCGGTGGTGGACCGGTTCTCGGTGTGGCGCGAGGGCGCCACGGCGATCTGGTTGCGGCCCGACGGCGTGCGGGTGCTGTCGGACCGGGCGGACCGCGGTGAGCGCATCTGGATGCCGCGTCCGAACCCGCGCAACCGGCTGCCGCCGGGGTTGATTCCGGCGCCGGCGGAGGAGTTGCCGGCGGAGTGAGGGCGCCGGGCCTGCCTCAGAGGCTGACCCGGAATGGCCTCGCGATGATGTATCGAGTCGTTTCAGCGGTTTGGCGCGAAGGCAACTCCCCGCCTCAACCGGCCAAGGCGAGGTCGATGAGGGCGATGGCGTGGGTGCGGTTGCGATCACTCAGGGCATGACGCGCATCCCTGATCCGGGTGATGACCTGGCTATCGTCCGGCACGTTTGCCTGGCCCTTGACGACCGAGCGATCGAGCGCGCGGGTTTCCGCCATTTCCAGCGATTGCTGCGCCTGCCCGGTGCGGCCGGCGACCAGCGAGGCACGGGCGGCGGTCAGGTAGTCATGCACCGTCGCGTCGGCGCCGATCGAGGACGCGGGCAGGGTGGGGGCGATGGCGGAACGGGTATCGGCGCTGGTGGTGTTGCTCGCTTTGTCCGATAGCGGCATCGAGGTGCCGGTGCCTGGCTCGTGGCCTGGGCGCGCGCCGGTGGAATCCAGGCCGGGCGCCTGGGCCAGCGCCGTTGCCGTGGTCATGCCGAGCAGAACAATGGCGGCGAAATTTACCTGGCGCATGGGGACGAACTCCTTCGACCGTGGGGGCGACTGTGGGGGAGGGCCGGCTGGTTCACTGGTAACGCCGGTCAGCGGAACAATGGTCAGCGGAACAACGGAATGATCAGGTTCAGCGACACAGCGGGCTGCTGGTAGTAGTTCGGCGGCAGGTAAACGACCGGCGGCGCGGTGTCGTACACGTCCGGCCCGCGGTTGTACCCGCCGTTGCGATACCGTTCGTCGGGATGGCCGCGTTGCGGACCGTGCCGCGCCTGGTTGCCCCTGCCGTGGTCGTTGCCGTGGTCGTCGGCAAAGGCAATGGCGGCAAACGTTCCGGTCAGGATCGCCACCGTCGCTCCGGCCAGCAACGCCACACGCAGCCCCGGGCAACGGCGGGGCGGGCGGGAAGGCACACCGGCCCTGACGGGACCGGTCATCGGCTCTGTCCTAGCCATGCCGGGCCTGACCCCCGTGATGGGCGTCGGCGCGGAAAACCTGATCCGCCGTCCGCTTCTGGGTATCGGTCATCGTGGCGTACAGCGCCTGGAAGGCGGGCACCAATTTCTGCACGTCCTGCGCATGCTCCTCGGCGACCTGCGCGTAGGACTGGATGTTTTCGGGCGCGGTCAAACCCGGCAGCGCCTCGACGCGGCGCTGGAACGACTCATCCACGCGCCGCGCATTGTCGCGCATCACCTGGGCGAACTGATCCCATTGCGGCTGCTGTGACGGCGTTATCTGTAGCTTGGCGTGCAGATCGGCGATCTGCTGCTCGATTTTTCCCTGCTGCTGGTGGCCGGATTCCGCCTTGACCGGGGTCGCCGGCTGGCCGGCGGCAACTGGTCCGCCACCCCCTTGGGGCGCCGCGGCGGCTGGATACAGGGCCGCCCCGAAGATGGGCAGGCCGATCACGGTGGCCCCGGCGAAGACAGTCCGGCGAAGCGATGCGCGCATGTCTGGACCTCTCGATGAAAGCCGGTCAAGCAAAGCCGGCCCCGAATATTGAGCAGCAGAAGCCGCTGTTCCGGCCGGGGCCGGAACAGCTTGCATTCATGCGCGGACGATCAGATGCGCCCGGTGAGCAACAGCACGACCAGGATAACCAGCACCAGACCGAGGCCGCCGCTGGGATAGTAGCCCCATCCGGAGCTGTACGGCCAGCTCGGCAAGGCGCCAAGGAGCAACAGGATGACAATAATAAGAAGAATTGTCGGCATTTACCCATCCCTCCTGTTGTTTCAACATACTACTTCGTTTTCGGCTCGTCCTTGGCAACGCCGGCATCATGTTGCTGCCGTCCCGCTTCCTGCTCAGCCTTGCCTTCGGCCTCCAGGTTGCTGTTGCCGATCGCCTTGCCGAGCGATTCCTTGACGGTGCCGATAATCTCCTTGCCGGCACCGACGATCTTGTCCTTGCTCATCTTGTTTCTCACTGTTGTTTTCAGGTGGGTGCCCGCTGCCCGCGGGCGGAGGAAGCTGTGGTCAGCCAGGCACCTACGGCGTCAGTCTGTTGGCGCCGTTGGTCACCGCAGTCCCGGTGGCGGAGATGTCCTCACCGGCGCCGGCGGTGGTGTGGCAGGCGCCCAGCAGGGGCATGGCGCCGATCAGCAGAAGCAGGGTCAGAGCAATCGAGAGTGGTTTTCGCATGGGCATGGTCCTTTCGTGTTGGGCGTGCCTCCGGCCTGGTGTCATCGCCACGCCGGGCGTCCAAGGTTGACGTCGTTGGGGCTGGTCGCTGCTCCACCGACGGCACCGACGGCGCCACCGATCACCGCGCCGGTCAGCGGACTGCCGCCGGTGACCGCTCCCACCGCCGCGCCGGCACCGGCGCCAAGCAGACCGCCGGAAACCGCGCGGTCCCCGGTGCTGTAGCCGCAACCGGCGAGGGCAAATCCAATGAAGGTGACGAGGATGGCCGTCGCAATGCCGCGAGACATGGGACAGACTTTCATGTTTCGATAACCAATCGACAAGCGGAAATGCACGATGCGCGTTGGCGGCGGCGAACGGCCGCCAGACCCGGCAATTCAATTCACAATATCGTTCAAACACATCGCGCATTCTCAGCGCGGCGCGGAACATGCTTACAGCACACTCCTTCCCCGCTCCAATGCCGATATAAATCTCCGCCGGCCTGAATACCAGAACCAGTTTAGATTCGATGGTTCACATTTGCGAGGTTGGTCTTACTGGGGTTGCAGCGGTAGGCCAGCGGTTCCGGAATGGTGGGAACGTTCATTTTTTGCTTCCGCCGCGTGCGCATGTTTCTCGGCAACCCTCGCCCGCCCGACGGCCGGGCAACGGCATCACCCCTCCGCGCGCCTTGCTGTGCCAGGGGGGTGTCGCGCCGCCGCCGCCGGTGTTACCCCTGCCCGCCGATCGCCACCGCTGGAGCACGCGAAGATGCCTGTCATGTCCGACCGCTGGATTCGCCGGATGGCGAGCGAGCATGCCATGATCGACCCCTTCGTCGAGACCCAGAAGCGCGAGGGCGTGATCAGCTTCGGCCTGTCCAGCTACGGCTACGACGCGCGGGTCGCCGACACGTTCAAGATTTTCACCAATGTCGACTCCGCCGTGGTGGATCCCAAATCGTTCAACCCGAGTTCCTTCGTGGACCGCACCGGCGCGGTCTGCATCATCCCGCCCAACTCCTTCGCCCTCGCCCACACGGTGGAGTATTTCCGCATCCCGCGCGACGTGCTGGTGATCTGCCTCGGCAAGTCCACCTATGCCCGCTGCGGCATCATCGTCAACGTGACCCCGCTGGAGCCGGAATGGGAGGGGCAGGTTACCATCGAGATCAGCAACACCACCCCGCTGCCGGCCAAAATCTACGCCCATGAGGGCATCTGCCAGTTCCTGTTCATCCAGGGCAACGAACCCTGCGAAACCAGCTATGCCGACAAGGCGGGAAAATACATGCGCCAGCGCGGCGTTTCGCTTCCCCGGCTCGGCTGAGCCTGGGTAGATAGGCGCATGGACAAGATACGCATTCGCGGCGGCCGGCCGCTTTCCGGCGAGATCGTCATCGGCGGCGCCAAGAACGCCGGCCTGCCGCTCATGACGGCCGGCCTGCTCACCGACGAGCGGCTCACCCTCACCAACGTTCCCCTCCTGGCCGACATCCACACCATGGCGGCGCTGATCGCCCAGCACGGGGTGGCGGTGGACCGGCCGGGCAATGACGGCCGGGTGCTGTCGATCGGCGGCGCCATCAGCAACACCGAGGCGCCGTACGACATCGTGCGCAAGATGCGCGCGTCGGTGCTGGTGCTCGGCCCGCTGGTGGCGCGGATGGGCGAGGCGCGGGTGTCGCTGCCGGGCGGCTGCGCCATCGGCACCAGGCCGGTCGATCTGCATTTGTCCGGCCTGGAGCAGATGGGGGCGACCATCCGGCTCGATTCCGGCTATGTGCATGCCAGCGCGCCACAGGGGCTGCGCGGCGCGGAAATCGTGTTCCCCTTCACCAGCGTCGGCGCCACCGAGAACCTGCTGATGGCGGCGAGCCTGGCCGACGGCCGCACCGTGCTGGCCAACGCCGCCCGCGAGCCGGAAATCACCGACCTCGCCGACTGCCTGGTGGCCATGGGCGCGCGCATCGCCGGCATCGGCACCGAGCGGCTGACCATCGACGGGGTGAAGCGCCTGCACGGCGCCACCCATGCCATCATCCCCGACCGCATCGAAACCGGCAGCTACGCCTGTGCCGCCGCCATCGCCGGGGGCGAGGTGTTCCTGCGCGGCGGCCGGCTGGACCATCTCGGCGCTCTGGTGCGCGCCTTGGGCGAGGCCGGGGTGGAAATCACCGCCCAGGATGGCGGGCTGATGGTGAAACGGCTCAACGGGCTGCACGGCGCGGACGTGATGACCCAGCCCTATCCCGGCTTTCCCACCGACATGCAGGCGCAGTTCATGGCGCTGATGTGCGTTTCCGACGGGGCGGCGATGATCACCGAGACCATCTTCGAGAACCGCTTCATGCACGTGCCGGAACTGAACCGCATGGGCGGGCGCATCAATGTGAACGGCCCCTCGGCGATCGTGCGCGGGGTGCCGGCGCTGTCCGGGGCGCCGGTGATGGCCACCGACCTGCGCGCCTCGTTCAGCCTGGTGCTGGCCGGGCTGGCGGCCCGTGGCGAGACGGTGGTGAACCGCGTGTATCACCTGGACCGCGGCTACGAGGCGGTGGAACAGAAGCTGGCCGCCTGCGGGGCGGATATCGAGCGGCTGGAGGAGTGATCCCGGCCAGCCGAAAGCCGCCCTCACGCCGTTGGCAACGCCTCCGCCGGCACCAGCCCCCTACACCGCGCGGCCGACGAGCGTGCCGATGCCGGCGGTTATTCCCATCGCCATCGCTCCCCAGAAGGCCACGCGAAACGTCGGCCTGAGGATGCCGGCGCCGCCGGCCCGCGCGCCGATGGCGCCGAGCAGCGCCAGCAATACCAGCGCCGTGCCGGAAACCACCGGCACAACAAGATTCGCAGGCGTCAGCAGAGGTGTCACGATCGCGGCGATGACCGGAAAGGCGGCGCCGATGGAAAATGCCGCCGCGGAGGTGAGGCCGGCCTGGATCGGTCGGGCCGCTGATGCCTCCGAGATCCCCAACTCGTCGCGCGCATGCGCGGCCAGCGGGTTGCTCGCCATCAGTTGCGCGGCAACCTGCCGGGCCAGGGCGGCATCGAGCCCACGGCTCACATAGATCTGCGCCAGTTCCCTGGTCTCGGACTCCGGGTCGTCAACCAGTTCCTGCTTCTCCCGCCGGAGATCGGCCCTTTCCGAGTCGGCTTGCGAGCTGACCGACACATATTCCCCCGCCGCCATCGACATCGCGCCGGCGACCAGGCCGGCGATTCCGGCGGTGAGCACCTCGCGCGCAGACGTGGCCGCCGAGGCGACGCCGACGATCAGGCTGGCGGTGGAGATGATGCCGTCATTGGCCCCCAGCACCGCGGCGCGCAGCCAGCCGATGCGGGTGATGAAATGGTGTTCCGCGCGCGAACGGGCCATGTCACGGTTCCCCTTGTGCCAGGTCCCCGAGGCGCACCGCCAGCAGGTGGCCGGCGGCGACGGCGGCCAGGCACAGCAGCAGCGACAGCGCGATGTTGGCGAACGCCGCCCCCCATGCCTCGTCGCGCGCCAGTTCCAGCGTTTGCAGGCTGAACGAGGAAAACGTGGTGAAGCCGCCGCACAGCCCGACCATGACAAAGACCCGCAGGCCCATATCGGCCGGCAGCGGACCGCCGGTCAGGGTGAGCGTGCCGAAGAACGAGATGATGAAACTGCCCACCACGTTGATCAGGATGGTGCCCCAGGGGAAGCCGCTGCCCAGCAGCCGGACCACCGCGAGGCTGATGCCGTAGCGCGCCACGCCGCCCAGCGCGCTGCCCAGCGCGACATACAAATACATCATCATGGAACGGGGTTCGTCCGCCGCATGCCGCCTCCGAAGCGCCGCGCCGGCCGTCCGCCGGCCGCGCCAGCGCGCATCCTGAACCCGGCGGCGATCCCGCGACAGCGGCAATCCGTGGCCGGAAACCGCGCATGGCGGGCGCGCGTGGGAAAGGGTTGGGCGCGGTGGCGCCATGGCTTATACATGCGCCTCGTTTTCCCTGCCGGCCTGTCCTGTCCAGCCGCGCCTTTGCGCGATCCGGGCCTCGGCGGCTGCCGCCAACCGTTCGGGTCGCCGTCCCATGTCCGCTGTTCTCACTTCCTTCGCGCGCGCCCATCCCGCCTTGGCCGGGGCGCTGGCCGCGCGCGGCTACACCGAGCCGACCCCGGTGCAGGATGCCGTGCTGCAGGCCGACGCCACCGGGCGCGACCTGCTGGTATCCGCGCAGACCGGATCGGGCAAGACCGTGGCCTACGGCCTGGCGCTGGCCGACGAATTGCTGGGCGAGGCGCAGCGCCTGCCCCGGCCGGGCCTGCCGCTGGCGCTGGTGGTCGCGCCCACCCGCGAACTGGCGATGCAGGTGCAGGGCGAACTGGCCTGGCTGTATGGCCCGGCCGGTGCCCGCATCGCCACCTGCATCGGCGGCATGGACGGCCGGGCCGAGGCGCGCGCGCTGGCCTCCGGCTGCCATGTCGTGGTCGGCACGCCCGGCCGGCTGTGCGACCATCTGCGCCGTGGCGCGCTCGATCTGTCGGCGCTGCGCGCGGTGGTGCTGGACGAGGCCGACGAGATGCTCGATCTCGGCTTCCGCGAGGAGCTGGAGCAGGTGCTGGGCGCCGCCCCGCCGGAACGGCGCACCCTGTTGTTCTCCGCCACCATCGCCCGCGAGATCGCCTCGCTGGCCCGCCAGTTCCAGCGCGACGCGCTGCGCATCGACACGCTGGGCCGCAACCGCCCGCATGCCGACATCGCCTATCGCGCCATGCGGGTGGCGCCGCACGAGACGCTGCATGCGGTGGTGAACGTGCTGCGCCATGAGGAGGCGCCGACGGCGCTGGTGTTCTGCGCCACCCGCGAGGCGGTGCGTCACCTGCACGCCAGCCTGCTGGAGCGCGGCTTCGGCTCGGTGGCGCTGTCGGGCGAACTCAGCCAGGCCGAGCGCACGCGCGCGTTGCAGGCGCTGCGCGACGGGCTGGCGCGGGTATGCGTGGCCACCGACGTGGCGGCGCGCGGGCTCGACCTGCCGGCGCTGGACCTGGTGGTGCATGCCGATCTGCCCGGCGACCGTGCCACCCTGCTGCATCGCAGCGGCCGCACCGGGCGGGCCGGGCGCAAGGGCAGCAGCGTGCTGGTGGTGCCGTTCAACCGCCGCCGCCGGGCCGAGGAATTGCTGTCCACCGCCGGCGTCGCGGCGGTCTGGACCGACGCGCCCGACGCCGATTCCATCCGCGCCCGTGACGCTGACCGGCTGCTGGCCGACGAAACGCTGAACGCGCCGCCCTCCGAGGAGGACCGCGTGCTGGTCAGCCGCCTGCTGGAAGGACGCACGCCGGAGCAGGTGGCCGCGGCGTTGATCCGGCTGCACCGCGCCCGGCTGCCCTCGCCGGAGGAAATGACGCCGACGTCGTCAACCGAGCGGCGGGTGCGCACGGGCGACTCCGCGCCGCGCGATACCGGCGCGCGCGATACCGGCGCGCGCGCCTGGTTCAGCATGAGCGTCGGCCGGCGCGACCGGGCCGACCCGAAATGGCTGGTGCCGCTGATCTGCCGTCTGGGCGGGGTGGAGAAGCGCAATATCGGCGCCATCCGCATCTTCGACACCGAGACGAAGTTCGAGATCGATGCCGCGCTGGCCGCGCGCTTCACCGCCATTGCGCCGCAGGATGGGGTCGAGGAGGTGCGCATCGCGCCCTGTGACGCGCCGCCCGCCGCGCCACCGCCCGGGCGCCGCGGCGCGCCGTTCAAGGAGACGCGGGGGCGGGGGCGCGCCCGCGCGGCCTGACGGCTCCGCCTGAAATTTTTCCCTTCGTTGCGGTGTGGCAAACCGCTTGCGTCGGGCGAATGGCTGCGATAAATGGGGCCAACTGTTCTGCCCCGCCACCGGCCGCAAGCAACAAGACTGTATGCTTGCGGTCCAAATCAACTATGCACGCGGGCACGAAACATGAACCCAAAATATCCTGGCATCCCTACCGTCATCCACGGCAACGGGGCTGTCGCCCACGTCATGGGTTATGTCTGCGGCGGCGTGATTGGCTACCCGATCACCCCCTCCACCGAGATCTCGGAAATCTATGAGGCGTTCCGCGCCGGCGGCGGCTGCAACGTGTGGGGGCGGCACCCGTTCTTCTATTGCCCCGAGGGCGAGCATTCGGCGCAGACCGGCGCGCTGGGGGCGGCGCTGACCGGCGGCAAATACGTCTCCAACGCCTCGTCCAGCCAGGGCATCCTGTACGGCCTGGAATCGCATTATGTCACCGTCGGCAAGAAGGTCGGCGGGTTCGTGCTGCAGGTGGCGGCGCGGGTGGTGTCGAAGCACTCGCTGAACGTCATGGCCGGGCATGACGACGTCTATGCGCTGCTGTCCTCCGGCTACACCGTGCTGTTCGGCGCCAACCCGCAGGAAGCGGCCGACCTCGCCGCCATTTCCTACCGGGTCAGCGCGCTGTCGCTGATTCCCGTGGCCAACGCCATGGACGGTTTCGCCACCAGCCACATGCTGAGCGAGGCGCTGCTGCCCGAGCCTGAACTGCTGCGTGACTATCTCGGCGACCCGGAAAGCCGCATCAAGGCGCCGACGGTGGCGCAGGAGATGCTGTTCGGCGCCAAGGGCCGGGTGTTCCAGCTGCGCGCCTATCTGGACCGCCATCAGGCCGCCATCGCGCCGGAGCATCTGGCGCATCTGCGGGCCTATCTGGCCGACGTCGCCGAGGGGATCGAACGCGACAACGCCGGCGAACTGGTGGACGCCACCATCGCCTGGATTCCCGAGGAACTGCGCGGCCAGTGGCGCCGCCAGTGGCTGAACGCGGCCGAGCGCGGCACCCGCCAACTGGTGCCGGCGCTGGTCGATGTGCACAACCCGGGCCTGACCGGCGGGGTGCAGAACCAGCCCGACTTCCAGGCCGGCGCGGTCGATCACCGCACCCATTTCGCCAGCGAGATTCCGCGTTTCGTGCGCCAGGCGATGCGCGAATACGCCGAGCTGACCGGCCGCGAATACGCCCCGGTGCAGACCTTCCTGTGCGAGGACGCCGACTACGTGCTGGTCGGCCTCGGCTCGGTCACCGATGACGCCGAGGCGGTGGCGACCCATCTGCGCGGGCAGGGGACCAAGGTCGGCGTGGTGGCCATCAAGCTGCTGCAACCGTTCCCGGAGGCCGAACTGATCGAGGCGCTGCGCGGCGTCAAGGCGGTGACGGTGCTGGAGCGCTGCGACCAGACGGTGCTGACCGGCCTGGTGACGCAGGCGCTGTTCCGGGCGCGCGAGAACGCCGATGGCGTGCGCCATGCCGGCATCCCGGCCATCGACCGGCTGCCGCGCGTCGGCACCGCCATTTTCGGCCTGGGTGCCCACGACCTGCAGCCGCGCCACCTGATCGCCGCCGTCCGCAACATGGAAAAGCCGGACGGCGCGCCGTTCGTCTATCTCGGCTCGCAGTTCTTTGCCGCCGATGCCAGCCCGCGGGTGGCGGCGTTGCAGGACCGCCTGAAGGCCGCCTATCCCGAAACCGAGTTCATGGCGCTGGAGACGGAGGGGAATCCGCATCTGCTGCCGGAGGGCGCGTTCCGGGTGCGCTTCCATTCGGTGGGCGGCTACGGCACCATCGCCACCGGCAAGCTGCTGACCGACATTCTGGCCGGGGCGCTCTCGCTGCATTCGAAATCGGCGCCGAAATACGGATCGGAAAAGAGCGGCGCGCCGACCAACTACTACATCACCCTCAGCCCGGAGACGGTGAAGATCACCAACGCCGAGCTTGAGGACGTCGAAATCGTCGTCTCGCCCGACCACAAGGTGTTCAGCCACACCAACCCGCTGCGCGGCCTGGCCGCCGGGGGCACGTTTATCCTCCAGTCCAGCCAGGGACCGCTGGAAACCTGGCGCGACTTGCCGGCGCATGCGCGCCGCACCATCCGCGAGAAGCGCATCCGGTTCTTCGTGGTGGACGCCTTCGCGGTGGCCCGCAAGCATGCGCCGACCTCCGAGCTGGAAGTGCGCATGATGGGCATCGCCTTCATCGGCGCGGTGTGCGGCCATGTCGACCGCATCGTCGCCGACTCCTCCGAGGAGGCGGTGCTGGCCAAGGTGCGCCAGCAGATCAGCAAGAAATTCGGCGGCAAGGGCGGACCGATCGTCGAGAGCAACATGGAGGTGGTGCGCGAGGGGCTGGCGGCGACCCGCCGCGTCGAGTACGACGCCCCCGAATTCGCCCGCGCCGAGATCGAGGTGGCCGCCCCGTCGCGCCGCACCGTGGCGCTGTCGGCCACCATGTCCCGCGCCGCCGGGCCGTCGGCCAGCGCCGGCTTCCTCGACCGCGAATACTACGACGACATGGTCGGCTCGCATTTCCGCGAGGGCACGGTGGCCGAGGCGCCGGTGCTGCCGGGCACCGGCCTGTTCATGCCGGCGGGCAGCGCCGCCTGGAAGGACAAGGGCCTGTTCCGGCTGAACGCGCCGGAGTTCCTGGCCGACCGCTGCACCGGCTGCATGGAATGCGCCATCGTCTGTCCCGACGCGGCCATCCCCAACACCGTGCACGACATCCACGACCTGCTGCTTACCGCCATCCGCCATCTGGACGTGACCGACGCGCAGAAGGAGGCGTTGCGCGCCCAGGTGTTCGGGCTGGCCGGCGCGGTGCGGGAAGCCTACCGGCAGGGCCGCGAGGCCACCAGCTTCGCCCAGACCGTGGCCGAGGCGCTGGCGGAACGGCCGCATGAGGACGTCACCCTGCGCCGCCATCTCGGCCGCGTGGTGGAGGTGCTGGAAACCTTCCCGGTGGCGCGCACCCGGCCGTTCTTCGATGCCATGGAGAAGGCCCAGGCCGGCACCGGCGGGTTGTTCTCGGCCGGCGTCGATCCGTGGAAGTGCAGCGGCTGCATGGAATGCGTCGATGTCTGCGGACCCGGCGCTCTGGTGCAGCGCACCCAGGACCCCGACGTGCTGGAGATGCTGCAGGAGCGGTTCGAGTTCCTCAGCCGCACCCCGAACACGCCGGCGCGTTTCTCCGACGGCGCCACCAGTCCGGGCGGCGAGACCAAGCGTCTGCTGCTGGACCGCGCCAACTACTACGCCACCACCGGCGGCCACGGCGCCTGCCGCGGCTGCGGCGAGGTCACCGCCATCCGTCTGGTGACGGCGACCAACCGCGCCATCTTCGAGCGCCGCCGGCGCGAGCATGTGCGCGAGCTGGAGGCGCTGGTCGGCCAGCTGGAGGCCAGGCGCGACCGTCTGGTGAGTAACGAGCGCGATCCCGGCCGGGCCGGGCGCATCGAGCAGACGCTGCGCACGCTGGAGAAGCGGCTGTACCTGTTCGAGAGCGGCCCGGGCGGCAATGGTCCGGCCGGCGCGGTGATCGCCAACTCCACCGGGTGCAGCAGCGTGTTCGCCTCCACCTTCCCGTTCAACCCGTACAACGATCCGTGGGTGAACAGCCTGTTCCAGGACGCCCAGCCGCTGGCCAAGGGCATCTTCGAAGGGCTGGCGGCCTCGGCGCTGGACGACGTGCGGGCGCTGCGCACGGCGCGGCTGGAACTGGAGGACAGCTACGATCCGACCACCCACGACGCCTATTTCCGCCACTTCACTTGGTCGCAGTTCACCCCCGAGGAACTGGCGCTGCTGCCCACGGTGATGACCATCGGCGGCGACGGCGCCACCTACGACATCGGCTTCGGCGCGCTGTCGCGGCTGCTGGTCACCGACACGCCGGTCAAGGTGCTGGTGCTGAACACCGGCGTCTATTCCAACACCGGCGGCCAGGCTTCCACGGCCAGCTTCGCCGGCCAGGATTCCGACCTGGCGCGCTTCGGCGCCGCGCATAGCGGCAAGCAGGAGGACCGCAAGGAACTCGGCCTGATCGCGGCGTTCCATCCGAACGTGTTCGTGGTGCAGACCAGCACCGCGTTGCAGGGCCACTTCCTCAAGAGCGTGATGGCCTTCCTGAGCTACGGCAATTCGCCGGCGGTGCTGGATGTCTATACGCCCTGCCAGAGCGAGCACGGCATCGCCGACGCCTATGCCGCCCGGCACGCCCGGCTGGCGGTGGAAAGCCGCATGAACCCGGTGTTCGTGCACGACCCGCGGCGCGGCGAGTCGCTGCACCAGTGGTTCTCGCTGGATGGCAACCCCGAGCCGGAGCGCGACTGGGCGAGCACCAGCCTGGAATATGTGGATGCCGACGGCAGCGCGAAACTGCTGGAGGTGCCGCTGACGCCGGCCGATTTCGCCTATCAGGAAACCAGGTTCAGGAAGCAGTTCCACCCGCTCGCGGCCGATGTCCACGGGGTGCCGGTGCACGAATATATCAACCTTGCCGCGGACGACCGTGCCGGCCGCACCCCGTTCATCTGGTCCACCGATGAGGAAAGGCGGCTGGTGAAGGTGGCGGTGTCGCCCGAGATCATCGGGCTGGTGGAGGAGCGGCGGAAATACTGGCGCACGCTGCAATTCCTGGGCGGGCTGAAGATGGAAGCGCTGGATGCCAGCCATCGCGCCGAGCTGGCGCACTGGCAGCACCAGTACGAGGATTCGGTGCGCCAGCGGGAAACCTCGCTGGACTCGATCGCCCGGGCGATGTCCGAACTCGCCGCGTCCTCCAACGCCCCGAGCGCGAACGGGCTGGGGTCGGCGTTCATGCCCGCGGCTTCGGCGATGCCCGCTTTGGCGGCGCCGGCCATCAACGGGCACGCGGCGCCGCTGGTCAGCCTCGATGACGCCGACCAGGCCAAGTGCACGAACTGCAAGACCTGCTACCAGGACCTCGGCGAGGTGTTCGAGAAGGCCCGCATCGTCGTGGACGGGGTGGCCAAGGAGGTCGGCAGGGTCAGGCCGGGGGCGCTGGACCAGCTGACGGTGACGCCGGAACTGCGCAGCCGCGCCGCCCGGGTGGCCGCCAACTGCGACGCCGAGATCATCCGATGAGCAACTCCGTGTCCGTTCCGGGTGGCGAGGAACTGCAACGCTTCCTGCGTGCCAGCTCCGCCTATGACGCCACCCGCCAGGAGCTGGAGGAACTCGCCCACAGCGAGGCGGTCGAGCTGTTCCAGAAGCAGCTCGGCCTGCTCCGCCGCCGCCTGCTGAAGGACCCCAACACCTTCCGCGAAATGTTCGTCGCCGACGGCACCCAGGCGATCGTCTGGGAATTCCAGCAGGACGAACTCGGGGTGGGGTTCACCCGCACCCTGTGGGACCTGCTGCTGCGCGGCGACGACATGAGCGCGATCCTGCAGCGCTTCATCTGGAACGTGCCGCTGAAGTTCAAGCGCAAGTTCATCCGTGCCATCGACCTGCATCTGTCGGACCGCTACCCGATGTTCAGCGGGTTGTCGGAAGGCTGGCCGGCGCAAAGTGGCATCCCCCCGTACATGCGTCCCGCCGAGGAACGGTCGCGCGACTTCGGCCTCGTGAACCAGGGCTATCTCGGCTACATGGGCCTCGGCTTCTCGGCCCGCGAGGTGGACCTGTTCGTCTGGCTGGAAGTGCTGCGCGACAAGCAGTGCGAGGACCGGCCCTGCGAAATCGGCGTGCCGGCACCGGGCAAATCCGAGAACAAGGGCGGCTGCCCGGTGAAGATCCACATCCCCGAGATGCTGGACCTGCTGGGCACCGGGCGGTTCCGCCAGGCGCTGGAACTGATCGAAAGCTGCAACCCGCTGCCCAATGTCACCGGCCGGGTGTGCCCGCAGGAACTGCAATGCCAGGGCGTGTGCACCCATACCGGCCGGCCGATCGAGATCGGCCAGCTCGAATGGTATCTGCCGCAGCGCGACAAGCTGAACCGTGCCGGCACCGAGGATGCGCGCTGGGACGGTTTCGTCGACCCCTGGGTCCGCGCCGACAAGCCGCCCATCGCGGTGGTGGGGTCCGGCCCGGCCGGCCTGATCAACGCCTATCTGCTCGCCGCCGAAGGCTACCCGGTCACCGTGTTCGAGGCGTTCCACCAGCTTGGCGGCGTGCTGCGCTACGGCATTCCCGAGTTCCGCCTGCCCAACGAGCTGATCGATGACGTGGTGGCGAAAATCCGCTCGCTCGGCGGCAAGTTCGTCACCAACTTCGTCGCCGGCAAGACCGCGACGCTCGACGAGCTGAAGCAGGGCGGGTTCTGGAAAATCTTCATCGGCACCGGCGCCGGGCTGCCGCGCTTCATGAACGTGCCCGGCGAGCACCTGCTGAACGTCATGTCGGCCAACGAATTCCTCACCCGCGTCAACCTGATGCAGGGGCTGCGCGAGGAATACGAGACGCCGCTGCCGGAGACCGCGGGCAAGCAGGTCATCGTCATCGGCGGCGGCAACACCGCCATGGACGCCGCCCGCACGGCGCGCCGGCTCGGCGGCGAGGTCACCATCGTCTATCGCCGCACCCAGGGCGAAATGCCGGTGCGCGTGGAGGAACTGCATCACGCGCTGGAGGAGGGCATTTCGCTCAAGGAACTGCGCGCCCCGCGCGAGTTCGTCGGCGACGGGCGCACCCACGCGGTCACCCATGCCATCCTGGACATCATCGAACTGGGGGCGCCGGACGCTTCCGGCCGCCGCAGCCCGGTGGTGACCGGCGAGACCGAGCTGATGGCGGTCGATCTGGTCATCATGGCGCTGGGCAACACGCCCAACCCCATCGTCAAGGACGCCGAGCCGGCGCTGGAGACGACCAAGTGGGGCACCATCGAGGTGAAGCGCGGCTCGCAACGGACCTCGGTGGAGGGCGTGTTCTCCGGCGGCGATGCGGCGCGTGGCGGCTCCACCGCCATTCGCGCCGCCGGTGACGGGCAGGCGGCGGCGCGCGAGATCGTCGGCGACATCGACCTCAGCCCGGCCGATATCCGCACCCGGGTGGAGAACGCCGAGCAATACACCAGGCTCGGCCAGACGCCGCAGCAGATACTGCGCAAAATCCACCTCGCCGACGGCATCGTCGAGTTCGTGGTGCATTCGCCGCTGATTGCCCGGGCGGCGAAAGCGGGGCAGTTCGTGCGCGTGCTGGCCGAGGAGAAGGGTGAGCTGATCCCGCTGACCCTGGCCGACTGGGACGCGGCCGCCGGCACCATCGACCTGGTGGTGCAGGGGCTTGGCACCAGCAGCATCCTGATCAACCGCATGCAGGAAGGCGACGCCTTCGCCGGCATCGCCGGGCCGCTCGGCCTGCCCAGCGTGCTGCACCACTACGACGCCGACCAGACCGTGGTGTTCACCGCCGGCGGCGTCGGCCTGCCGCCGGTGTTTCCGATCGCGCGGGAGCATTTGCGGCTGGGCAACCACGTCACCCTGATCGCCGGCTTCCGCAGCGCCGATCTGGTGTTCTGGACCAAACGCGACGAGCGGGTGGGGCGGCTTCAGGCCGAGTTCCCGGGCCTGCTGGACGTGATCTACACCAGCAACGACGGCACGTTCGGCACCAAGGGGTTCGTTACCGTCCCGCTGGAAGCGATGCTGAAACGTGCCCAGGCCGGCAGCGGGCGGCGCATCGGCGAGGTCGTTACCATCGGGCCACCGCTGATGATGCGTGCCGTCACCGATCTCACCCGGCCCTATGGCGTGCGCACCATCGCCAGCCTGAACTCGATCATGGTGGACGCAACCGGGATGTGCGGCGCGTGCATGGTGCCGGTGATGGTGGAGGGCAAGCTGGTGCGCAAGCACGCCTGCGTGGACGGGCCGGAGATCGACGCCCACAGCATTGACTGGGACAAGTTCCTGCCGCGGTTCGGGCAGTTCCGCGCGCAGGAAGCGGCCAGCCGGGCGCGGCGCGGCATCGCGTAAGGCAAGCAAGGCCAGGGGCTCTGCCCTGGACCCGCCAGGGGGCGGTGGCCCCCTGGACCCCGCTACCTGGAGGGTCTTGGACAAGAGGGGGTGAGGAGATGCCCATTCATCTCCTCACCCCCTCTTGTCCAAGGCCCTCGAAAAGTAATGGGTTCCAAGGGGCCACCGCCCCTTGGCGGGGTCCAGGGGCAGCGCCCCTGGCCTTGCTTGCCTTCACCCATGGACGCGGATAGGGTCCCCGCGCGCGAAGACATAATTCCGTCGAAATCCTTTGGAGGTGGCGTGCGTCGATGATGGATCAGCATCCGGCCCAGGGCCTGTACGACCCGCGCAACGAACATGATTCCTGCGGTGTCGGCTTCGTGGCCAACATCAAGGGCCTGAAGTCGCACGACATCATCCAGCGTGGCCTGCAGATTCTGGTCAATCTCGACCATCGCGGCGCGGTCGGCGCCGACCCGCTGGTGGGTGACGGCGCCGGCTGCCTGATCCAGATGCCGGACGCCCTGCTGCGCAACTGGGCCGAGCGGGTGGGGCTGATCCTGCCACCGCCCGGCCGCTACGCCGTGGCCATGTGCTTCCTGCCGCGCGACGCGGCGTCACGCGACTTCGGCGTGCGCTTCATCGAGCGCACCATCGCCGTCGAGGGCCAGAATCTGCTGGGCTGGCGCGAGGTGCCCACCGACACCACCGGCCTGGGCGCGCGCGTCATCGAGGCGATGCCGGTGATCCGCCAGGCCATCGTGGTGGCCCACCCGTCGGTACCCGATCAGGATGCGTTCGAGCGCAAAATCCTGACCATCCGCAAGCAGATACTCAACAACGTCGTCGCCCTCGGCGAGCAGCACGGGCTGTCGGGATTGCGCGAGCTCTACACGCCGTCCTTCTCCAGCCGCACGATAGTGTACAAAGGTCTGCTGCTGGCGCCGCAGGTGGGCGGTTTCTACCGCGACCTGCGCAATCCGCTGACTGCCTCGGCGCTGGCGCTGGTGCATCAGCGCTTTTCCACCAACACCTTCCCCTCCTGGCGGCTGGCGCACCCGTACCGGATGCTCGCCCATAACGGCGAGATCAACACCGTGCGCGGCAACGTCAACTGGATGTATGCGCGCCGCTACAACATGGCGTCCGACCTGATCGGTCCCGATCTGGACAAGATGTGGCCGCTGATCCCGCACGGCCAGTCCGACACCGCCTGCCTGGACAACGCGCTGGAAATACTGGTGGCCGGCGGCTACTCGCTGGCGCAGGCGATGATGATCCTGATCCCCGAGGCATGGGCCGGCAATACGCTGATGGACCCGGACCGGCGCGCCTTCTACGAATACTATGCGGCGCTCATGGAGCCGTGGGACGGACCGGCGGCCATCGCCTTCACCGACGGCAGGCAGATCGGCGCCACGCTGGACCGCAACGGCCTGCGCCCGGCGCGCTACATCGTCACCGACGACGACCACGTGATCATGGCCTCCGAGGTCGGCGTGCTGCCGGTGCCGGAGGAGCGCATTCTGCACAAATGGCGCCTGCAACCCGGCAAGATGCTGCTGATCGATCTTGAGCAGGGCCGCATCATCGACGACACCGAAATCAAACGCACGCTGTCCGCCGAGCAGCCCTACGCCGCCTGGCTGAAGGCGACGCAGATCAAGCTGGAGGACCTGCCCGACCCGGCCGATGCGCCGCCGCTGCCGCCATTCGTTACCAACACGTCCGGCGCCGCCGACAAGATCGACATGCTGTGTCGCCAGCAGGCGTTCGGCTACACCCAGGAGGACATCCAGTTCTTCCTGGAGCCGATGGGGCGCGACGGCGACGACCCGATCGGGTCGATGGGCGTCGACACGCCGCTGGCGGTACTGTCGCGCCGGCCGCGTCTGCTTTACAACTACTTCAAACAGAACTTCGCCCAGGTCACCAACCCGCCGATCGATCCGATCCGCGAGGCGCTGGTGATGTCGCTGGTGTCGATGATCGGGCCGCGGCCGAACCTGCTCGGCCACCATGCCGGCACCCATTTCCGCCTGGAAGTGGCCCAGCCCATCCTGACCAACGCCGACCTGGAAAAGATCCGCGGCATTTCCGGTCTGGTCGGCGACGCCTTCCGCACCAGCACCATCGACGCCACCTGGCCCGCCGACGAGGGCGCGGACGGCATGGCCCCGGCCCTGCAACGGGTGTGCCGTGACGCCACCGAAGCCGTGCTCGCCGGCTTCAACATCCTCATCCTGTCCGACCGCGCGGTGTCGGCCGATCGCGTGCCGATCCCGGCCTTGCTGGTTACCGCCGCCGTGCACCATCACCTGATCCGCCAGGGCCTGCGCACCAGCACCGGTCTGGTGGTGGAGACCGGCGAGGCGCGGGAGGTGCACCATTTCTGCGTGCTGGCCGGCTATGGCGCCGAGGCGGTGAATCCCTATCTCGCCTTCGACACGCTGGAACAGGTGCGCAGCCGCAGCCTGCCGGCGCTGAAGCCGTATGAGGTGCAGAAAAACTACCTCAAGGCGGTGGGCAAGGGCATCCTCAAGGTGATGTCCAAGATGGGCATCTCCACCTACCAGTCCTATTGCGGCGCGCAGATTTTCGACGCGGTCGGCCTTTCCTCCACCTTCGTCGAGGAGTGTTTCACCGGCACCGCCACCACCATCGAGGGCGTCGGTCTGGCCGAGATCGCCGAGGAAGCGGTGCAGCGCCACCGCAACGCCTATGGCGACAGCCAGGTGTACCGCGACCTGCTGGATGTCGGTGGCGACTATGCGTTCCGTCTGCGCGGCGAGGACCATGCCTGGACGCCGGAATCCGTCTCCCGCCTCCAGCGCGCGGTGCGGGGCAATTCGGCGCCCGACTATGCCGCCTTCGCCGCCGCCATCAACGACCAGAGCGAGCGGCTGCTGACCATTCGCGGGCTGATGAATCTGCGCTTCGCCCCCACGCCGGTGCCGCTCGACGAGGTGGAACCGGCCACCGACATCGTCCGCCGCTTCGCCACCGGGGCGATGAGCTTCGGCTCGATCAGCCGCGAGGCGCACACCACCCTCGCCATCGCCATGAACCGCATCGGCGGCAAGTCGAACACCGGCGAGGGCGGCGAGGAGGCCGAACGCTTCCGCCCGCTGCCGAACGGCGATTCCACCCGCTCGGCCATCAAGCAGGTGGCGTCCGGCCGGTTCGGCGTGACCATCGAATACCTGGTCAACGCCGACGACATCCAGATCAAGATGGCGCAGGGCGCCAAGCCGGGGGAGGGCGGGCAGTTGCCCGGCCACAAGGTGGACAAGCACATCGCCAGGGTGCGCCACTCCACCCCGGGCGTCGGCCTGATCTCGCCGCCGCCGCACCACGACATCTACTCCATCGAGGACCTCGCCCAGCTCATCTACGACCTCAAGAACGCCAATCCGAAGGCGCGCATATCGGTCAAGCTGGTCTCCGAGGTGGGCGTCGGCACGGTGGCGGCCGGGGTGGCCAAGGCGCGCGCCGACCATGTCACCATTTCGGGCTATGACGGCGGCACCGGCGCCAGCCCGCTGACCTCGCTCACCCATGCCGGCTCGCCCTGGGAAATCGGGCTGGCCGAGACGCAGCAGACGCTGGTGCTGAACGAGCTGCGCGGCCGCGTCGCCGTGCAGGTGGATGGCGGCCTGCGCACCGGGCGCGACGTGGTGGTGGCCGCCCTGCTCGGCGCCGACGAGTTCGGCTTCGCCACCGCGCCGCTGATCGCCGCCGGCTGCATCATGATGCGCAAATGCCACCTGAACACCTGTCCGGTCGGGGTGGCCACGCAGAACCCGGTGCTGCGCCAGCGTTTCGCCGGCACGCCCGAGCATGTCATCGCCTATTTCATGTTCGTCGCCGAGGAGGTGCGCGGGCTGATGGCGCAACTCGGCTTCCGCCGGATCGACGAGATGATCGGCCGGGTGGACCGCATCGACACGCGGCGCGCGCTCGACCACTGGAAGGCGCGCGGCGTCGATCTCTCGCGTCTGCTGTACCAGCCGGTGCCGCGGCCCGGCATCGCCATCCGCAACAGCGAGCGGCAGGACCACAAGCTCGACCGCGTCATGGACCGGGCGCTGATCGAGGCGGCGCGCGATGCCATCGCGCACGCCAGGCCGGTGCGCATCGAGCAGGCCATCCGCAACGTCAACCGCACCGTCGGCGCCATGCTGTCGGGCGAGGTGGCGAGGCTGCACGGCCATGCCGGCCTGCCGGAGGACACGATTTCCATCGTCCTGCGCGGCACCGCCGGCGGCAGCTTCGGGGCGTTCCTGGCCCGCGGCGTCAGCCTGGAATTGCTGGGGGATGCCAACGACTATGTCGGCAAGGGCCTGTCGGGCGGTCGCATCGTGGTGCGCCAGCCGCCCGAGGCCGGGCGCGATCCCACCCGCAACATCATTGTCGGCAACACCGTGCTGTACGGCGCCGTCGCCGGCGAGGCGTATTTCGAGGGCGTGGCCGGCGAGCGCTTCGCCGTGCGCAATTCCGGGGCCGTCACCGTGGTTGAGGGCTGCGGTGACCATGGCTGCGAATACATGACGGGCGGCGTGGTGGTGGTGCTGGGCGAGACCGGCCGCAACTTCGCCGCCGGCATGTCGGGCGGCATCGCCTACATCCATGACCCGTCCGACCGCTTCGCCGCGCTTTACAACCCGGCGGCGGTGGAACTGGGCCGCATCGTCCCGCCCGACCCGGCCGCCGCCAACGACCCCGAACGCCCGCACCAGCGGTCGCTGTCGGTGGACGACAGCGGCATGGGCGACCCGTTGCGCTTCGACGCCGAGCGGCTGCGCATTCTGGTGGAGCGGCACGCGCTGTTCACCGGCAGCGCCCGCGCCCGCTCGCTGCTGGAAAACTGGGGGACGGCCCTGGGCCAGTTCGTCAAGGTGACGCCGCTCGACTACCGCCGTGCCCTGCTGGACCTGCGCGCCGAGCGCGAGGCCAGCGCGGCGGCGGCCGAGTAGGCGGGAGAACAGGCATGGGCAAGACCACCGGCTTCCTTGAGATCACCCGCCACGACCGCGGCTATGAAAAGCCGGACGCGCGCCGCCGCACCTGGACCGAGTTCGTCACCCCGCTGCCCGAGGTGGAACTCACCCGGCAGGCGGCGCGCTGCATGGATTGCGGCATCCCGTATTGTCACCAGGGCTGCCCGGTCAACAACATCATCCCGGACTGGAACAATCTGGTCTATCGTGAGCAGTGGCAGGCGGCGCTGGCCTCGCTGCACTCGACCAACAACTTCCCCGAATTCACCGGCCGCATCTGTCCCGCGCCCTGCGAGGAATCCTGCACCCTGAACCTGCAGGACGTGCCGGTCACGATCAAGACGATCGAATGCGCTATCGTCGATCGCGGCTGGCAGGAGGGCTGGATCGGCCCGCTGCTGCCCGCGCACCACACCGGCCGGCGGGTGGCCGTGGTGGGGTCCGGGCCGTCGGGGCTGGCCTGCGCGCAGCAACTCGCGCGCGCCGGCCATTCGGTGACGGTGCTGGAGAAGCAGGACCGCATCGGCGGCCTGCTCCGCTATGGCATCCCCGACTTCAAGATGGAGAAGCACCTGATCGACCGCCGCATCGCCCAGATGCAGGCCGAAGGCGTGCACTTCCGCACCAGCGTGGAGGTCGGCGTCGACGAAAGCCTGGCCGAACTGCTGGACGATTATGACGCGGTCGCGCTCTGCGGCGGCGCCGAGCAGCCGCGCGATCTGCAGGTGCCGGGCCGCGACCTGCGCGGCATCCATTTCGCCATGGATTTCCTGGTGCAGCAGAACCGCGTGCTGGCCGGCGATGACCCGGCCTTTGCCGTGCCGCACGGGCGCATCGATGCCGCCGGGCGGCGTGTGGTGGTGATCGGCGGCGGCGACACCGGCGCGGACTGTGTCGGCACGTCGATCCGCCAGGGCGCGGCCTCGGTCACCCAGATCGAGATCATGCCCAAGCCGCCGGAACGCGCCGACAAGGCGATGACCTGGCCGGACTGGCCGCTGCGCCTGCGCACCTCGCCGGCGCATGAGGAAGGCTGCACCCGCGACTGGGCGGTGCTGACCCGCGAAGCCATTGGCGAACACGGCAGGGTGGTGGCACTCGACTGCGTGCGCGTGGCCTGGGAGCGGGGGGCGGACGGGCGGGTGGCGCCGCGCGACGTGCCGGGCTCCGGGTTCCGGCTGCGCGCCGATCTGGTGCTGCTGGCGATGGGCTTCACCGGGCCGGCCCGCGCCGGCCTGCTGGAACGGTCCGGCCTGGAACTGGACGGCCGCGGCAATGTGCAGGCGGACACGCAGGATTACCGCACCTCGGTGGAACGGGTGTTCGCCGCCGGCGACATGCGGCGCGGGCAGTCGCTGGTGGTGTGGGCCATCCGCGAGGGGCGGCAATGTGCCCGGGCGATCGATGCGTTCCTGATGGGGGGGAGTACGTTGCCTCGGTAGGAAGCAGGCAAGACAAGGTTGGGGCGCTGCCCCAAACCCCGCCCCCATATCTTACCAGGGGGCCGGGAGGCCCTTGGAACCCGCTACCTGGGGGGGGGTTCGTCAGGGGACTAGAACGGCGGCGCCGTCGAAGTGGCCGGCCCGCAGATCTGCCAGTGCTTTGTTGGCTTCGCCGAGCGCATAGCTGGTCGTTTTTGTGACAATGCCGATCTTCGGTGCCAGGCTCAGGAACTCGATCCCGTCCTGCCGCGTCAGGTTTGCGACCGATACGAGCTGACGTTCCTCCCACAGCAAGCGGTACGGGAAGCCCGGAATGTCGCTCATGTGGATGCCGGCACAAACCACCCGGCCGCCCTTGCGGACCGCCTTCAACGCCTGCGGCACAAGACCGCCAACCGGCGCGAAGATGATCGCGGCGTCGAGCGTCTCCGGCGGCATCTCGTCCGATCCGCCCGCCCATGCGGCCCCCAGGCCGCGGGCGAATGCCTGCCTGGCCGCGTCGCCCGGCTGGGTGAAGGCAAACACCTTCCTGCCCTGCCATGTCGCCACCTGCGCCACGATATGCGCCGCGGCGCCAAAGCCGTACAGCCCCAGCCGGCGGCCCTCGCCGGCGATCGCCAGGGAACGCCAGCCGATCAGCCCGGCGCAGAGCAACGGGGCCAGCGCCACGTCATCGCCAGCCTCGCCGAGCGGGAAGGCAAAGCGCGCATCGGCGACCGCCGCCGTCGCGAAGCCGCCGTCGCGGGTGTAGCCGGTGAACAGCGGATGGTCGCAGAGGTTTTCCTGATGTCCCGCGCAAAACGGGCAGACACCGCAGGTATGGCCGAGCCAGGGAATGCCGACGCGCTCCCCCATCCGTAGCTCCTGAACGCCTGGCCCGATCGCGTCGATCCGGCCGACAATCTCGTGGCCGGGAATGATCGGCACAAGCGGGTTGGCCAGCTCGCCATCAACCACATGCAGGTCGGTGCGGCAGACGCCACAGGCGGCCACCTTCACCCGGATCTCGCCGGGTCCGGGCTGCCGGTCGGCAAGCTCCGTCCAGTCGAGAGCCGCCCGAAGCCGGTTCAGCACCATCGCCTGCATGATGGTCTCCGCAATGCGGGCCCGGCCCCTACGGTCTTTCGGTGCTCACCCGCAGCGCCTGGTGCGGGTGGATTGCATGCTGCTCGCCGCGCACGGTAATGGCCATCGGCTCTCCCGCCTCCAGGGTTGCCTCCACGAGTTGCCTGTCCTGGTCGATCAGCACCTTGAGGCGGCGCCCGCGCCACTGAACGGCGAAGGCGAGGCTGTGCCAGCTTGCGGGAAGATGTGGATCAAGCCCCAGCCCGTCGGCGCGCAACGACAGCCCGGCGAAACCGAACACCGCCAGCATCCATATTCCGCCGAGGGCCGCGATATGTATGCCGCCATCGATCGCCACATGGGTATCGGAGAGATCGATCGCCGCGGTCCGGCGGAAGTAGCCCAGCGCCAGTTCCGGCCAGCCCAGCCGCGCCGCGGCAAGGCCGTGCAAGGCCGGACTCAGCGAACTGCCATGGCCGCAGCGGGGTTCATAGTACCGGAAATTCGCCGCCGCCGTCTCGCCCGCGAATTCCTCCGGCAGCAAGGCCAGCAGCGCCACGACATCGGCCTGCTTGATCACCTGCGACCGCTGCGTCCGCTCCCGCCCCAGCACCACATCCATCGGCACGGAGCGGCCGGCATAGGTTGTCAGATCGATCTGCTCGAGGGCGAAATACCCGGCGAACTGCTCAAAGAGTCCACTCCCGCCGTCAAATCCGGTGGCGATGGTCTGCGCGACGTCGCGCCATTGCTGCAACTCGGCATCGACCAGCCCGAGGCGGCCGGCGAGCCGCTCCCACTGCGCCGGCCAGCGCTGCCGGTACCATGCCGCCACATCGAGCGCGCGCCGGATGTTCCAGCGCGCCATGACGTTGGTGAAGGCGTTGTCGTCGATATGTTCGTGATATTCGTCCGGCCCGATGACACCGCGGATGTGGCAGTGGCCGTCGGCTTCCGGCTGGGCGCGGCTGGCCCAGAAGCGGCCGGTCTCCAGCAGGATTTCCGCCCCGGCGTCGCGCAGGAACGTTTCGTCGCCGCTCGCCCGCCAGTATTGCCAGACCGCATAGGCGACATCGGCGCTGATGTGCTGTTCCTGCGTGCCGCAAAGAATGTCCACCACCCTGCGATCGGGACCGATAACCTGTTCGGGCGTCGTCTCCGCACCGGTATCGGCGGATTCCCAGGCGTAGAAGGCGCCGCGCCAGCCCATCCGGGCCGCCTTCGCCCGCGCGGCGTCCAAAGTGTGGAACCGATACATGAGCAGTGCCCGGGCCGCTTCCGGCCAGGTAAAAATATAAAAGGGGAGCAGGAATATTTCGGTGTCCCAGAACACATGCCCGTGATAGTCCTCGCCGGTCAGTGCCCGCGCGCCGATCGAGACATGTTCGTCGGCGGGGTTGGCCGCGCTGTTGAGATGATAAAGGGCGAACCGCAACGCCTGCTGCGCCGCCGGGTCGCCGGCCACCTCGACACCGCTGCACCGCCAGCGCTCTGCCCATGCCGCTTCGTGTTCGGCGAGCACGCCATGCCAGCCGAGATGACGGGCCGCGGCAAGCTTGTGCCGGGCCGGGCCGCCGGGATCGGTATCCACGGAGTCGCTGCGCACCACGGCGACGGAGCGCTCGAAACACACAACCTGCCCGGGGCGGGATTGCCAGGTCCACGACCATTTCAACGGGCCGGGCGTGGCCGGCGCGAGCGGCTGGCCGTCAATCCACAGTGACGATGCGGCCGCCATGGCGAGGCGTTTGCCGGAATTCTGGGTGCGCCATCTGCCGATATCCTGTTCCAGCCGGTCCTCCCTGAGTCCCAGCTGCGTCCCTTCGAACGAGGCTTCCAGCGTGATCTCGACCGTGCCGTTCTCGATATTCAGCTGAACCAGCTGCTGCCCGAGGGCGCGCTCGCTCAGCGACACGAAGCGCAGCAGGCGCACGCGGATGACCAGGTCGGGTGAGGTCAACCGGCGGCCTTCGGCCAGCAATCCGCCCCGCCGCATATCGAGGGTGGTGCAATACGACAGCACATCGCCGGGATGATGCACCAGGGGGCCGTCGGGCAGCAGGATGTTGACATGCAACCAGTTGGCGGCAGGGATCAGCGCCGGTACGGACGGTTCAGTGCCGGGCGCGTCGTACAGGCCGGCGACATAGGTGCGCGGTGGCGTGATCCAGCGCGTTCCGCGCGTGACCACACGGGCGGCCCGCACGCCGAGGAAGCCGTTGCTGACCGCAAAGCGCGACTCGACGCTGGTTTCGCGCAGCGGATCGTAGCCCGTCGCGTCAAGAACCCAGGCGGGATCGGTGGTCGGCTCCAGCGCCCGGTCCATGCACCATGGCCCGGTCATGCCGGCGGGCGTCCGGGTCGCCTGAACAAAGGCTGCGAGGGTTCGCGGTTGGCCATGAGCTTGCACCTTGGCGGCGGCTTTGCCGCAGTCCCGTGCGACCGGGATCGAGTGGCGCCAAATCTACTGCAAACAGGACCCGGCCGGAAGGCTGCGGAAACCACCCGGCCCCTCGGCGGCCATCAAGGCGACACTCATCCATCAAGGCGACATGGGGGGGCGCACGAAATCCTGGAACAATGGCCCGCGCCGGCAAGCGAAAGGTCACGGCGGACACCAGGGAACACGGAGGACACGGAGAGGGTGAATGCCGTGTCGCGAAGCGTCTTCACGCAATCGTTTTCTCCGTTCCGCTCCGTGTCCCCTGCGGGTTGTTTCCCGTCGGGATGGAGATGTTCCTTCCCGTGCTAGATCGCCTCCTTCAGTTCCTTTGCCGGCCGGAACGCGATTTTCTTGCTGGCCTTGATGGTGATCGGCTCGCCGGTCGAAGGGTTGCGTCCCGCCCGTTCGGGCCGGTCCTTCACTTCAAGGATGCCAAGGCCGCCGATGCGCAGCCGATCGCCGCTTTTGAGGTGGTCCACCAGGATACCGACCAGGCCGGTGAGGATTGCATCGGCTTCCCGCTTTTCGATCTGCTGATGCTCGGCGATCTCGGCCGCGAGATGCTTCAGCGTGACCGTGGCAGCCGGGGCCGCTTTCGCCGCTGCCGGTGCTTTCGATGCTGACGGCCTGGCCGGCGCCGCTTTCCCGCCGGCGGGGGCCTTCTTCGCCGCCGGCGCCTTGGCGACGGCCTTCGGTGCGGCTTTCGCTGTGGACTTCTTTACTGCCATGTCTGGATTGCTTTCCTGAACGCCGATGGTTCACTGTTACTCTGTGTCCGCTGGGTGCCGCGGTAACAATCCAGCGCTCGGTACCCGGCGTCCTCTGCCGGCGAAGCACCGATCAGGCCGGGCGCGGTTGCCGGTGCAATGCCGCGGCAGCAACTTGGGGACAAGGTTAGCCGTATGGTCGCCGATTCGCTCAGCTAAACATATCAAAGATACGCCGGCAAATCGAGGCCGTCCAGCGGTGCGCTGCCGGGTATCATGGGTTTTCCGGCGCGTATCATGGGCCCGGCCGGTGATGCCGGGCTGAACAAGCCGTATTGCCTCCGCCATGCTGTCGTCGTTACCGTGTACCGTGATCGGGCTCCCCGGAAGTGGATTCGCTCCCGGTCGGAAAGGAACGAAAAGACCATGGCCATCAAGGAAGTTTCCCGGCCGCGTGTTCCGCGAGGGACGAAGAGTGTCACGCAAGCCTTCTTTGAAGCGCTCGACGGCATTCCGGACAGCCAGCAGGCAGCTGTCATCAGTGCGGCATTGGCCGGCATTCGTGACGAGGTGAAGGCGCGGCACCTGAAGCGTCGGGAAAATGCCGCCAAGGCCAAAGCCAAGGCGGTGGCGAAGAAAGCGGCGGCGAAGAAAGCGGCGGCGAAGAAAGCGGCGCCGGCCGTCCGCGGGACCAAGGCAACGCCGGCAACCAGGCGCTCACCGGCCGCCGCCAAAAAGGCCCCCGCCAGGAAGGCCCCCGCGGCGAAGGTTCCCGCCAGGAAGGCCCCCTCCGCGAACAGGGAATTGGCGAAGCGCACGGTTGCTTCCCCGGCAGGCAAGGCGAAGCGGGCGCGCAAGCTGCCGGTCCAGCCCCCGGAATCCGGAACGGAGTAACGCCGTTGCCGCCGGGCGATACATGGGCCCCGGCGCTCCGGTCCGCCGCGGCGCACCAGCAAAACCGTCTGGTGCCGCCGAGGGGGTTTGCGATATCAGGCGGTTCATGATGCGCACCCGCCACCTTGCCCGCCCGATGCGCCCGGCCGCCCTGGCCCGTCCGGCCGGCCCGGGAGCCAGTCTCCGGCCGTGATCGGCAGTCCTGGACCGGCGCTCCAGGCCGAACTCATTGCCGTGCTGGTTGCCGTCACCGATGGCGAGCCGCAGGTGTTGACCATCCGTGACGGCAACCTGCTGCCGTCCGGTCCGTTCGCCTCCCCCGATCGTTCCTTGCAGGCCAGCCTGCGGGCATGGGTGGAACACCAGACCCGCCACACCCCCGGCTATGTCGAACAGCTCTACACCTTTGCCGACCGGGACCGTTCCGCCGGGGATGCGCTGCGCCGGGTGATCTCGATCAGCTATCTCGGCCTGACCCGGCAGGCGCGTGGCGCCGGCGGCCACGCGGCGAACTGGCGAAGCTGGTACCGCTATTTCCCCTGGGAGGACTGGCGGGGCGGCGCCCCGGCGATGATCGGCAAGCTGATCGCCCCGCGGCTGCGCGCCTGGGCCGGTTCGGCCGACACGCCGGCGCTGGCGCGCGAGCGGCTGCAACGGGCGCGCATCACCTTCGGCCTCACCGACGTTCCCTGGAACGAGGAGATGGTGTTGCAGCGTTATGAGCTGCTGTTCGAGGCGGGGCTGGTGCCCGAAGCCACCGGTGGCGCGGGCACCGACCTGCCAGGGGTGCAGATGCTGGTCGACCATCGCCGGATTCTGGCCACCGGCATCGCCCGGCTGCGCGCCAAGATCAAGTACCGCCCGGTCGTGTTCGAGCTGATGCCGGAAAGCTTCACCCTGCTTCAGCTCCAGCGGACCGTGGAGGCGTTGGCGGGACGGCTGCTGCACAAGCAGAATTTTCGCCGCCTGATTGACAGCCAGTCCCTGGTGGAGGAAACCGGCGAACTGGCCACCGAAACCGGCGGTCGTCCGGCCAAGCTGTACCGTTTCCGCCCGCAGGTGCTGATCGAGCGCGCCATCGCCGGCACCAAGCTGCCACTGGCCCGCAGCGCCTGACCCGCGCGGGGCGTTGCCCCGCACCCCATCAGGGCTTTGCCCTGGACCCACCAAGGGGCACAGCCCCTTGGAACCCTT